>Ga0209278_1000068_pt1 | contig 184645 bp, 155 predicted proteins | sample JI81BgreenDNA_FD_187504 | JGI IMG/M metagenome (GOLD analysis project Ga0209278, IMG submission 187504) | Wastewater effluent complex algal communities from Wisconsin, to seasonally profile nutrient transformation and Carbon sequestration -... | ecosystem: Engineered > WWTP > Effluent > Algae... | reverse complement strand
GAAAATCTTGGTATACTTTTCAAACTCCGACAGAGTTTTGAACTCTGTCGGAGTTAGTGGATAAACATTACTTTCTAAACTCCTCATGATTATCCACAAAAGTAATCTTTCTCGTTGGAGCAATATTCACTCTTAAATCGAAAATATCAAAGCGGCTGTAATAACTAAGAAAATCTTGGTATACTTTTCAAACTCCGACAGAGTTTTGAACTCTGTCGGAGTTAGTGGATAAACATTACTTTCTAAACTCCTCATGATTATCCACAAAAGTAATCTTTCTCGTTGGAGCAATATTTACGCGTAAATCAAAAATATCAAACCTGTTGTAATGACCGAGAATATCGTGCATTTGTTTGGGTTGAATGCATTTTTCTAAATCAATATCAGCATAAATAATTCCCTCGTCGTCAATTAAAGGATCACCAATTACCGCCCCGTTTGGACCGATAAAACCTGAAAAAGTAGAGTTTTTTCGTGTCAGCAATTCGTCTACATTGGGCACGTCTTCACGTAAAACGTCTTTAATTTCTTGTGAAATCGTAGAACAGGAAACGATTGTAAATAATTTTCCTTCAAAAGAATGTGCTGCAGCACGAATCTTTATCGCTTCGGCCATGTTGTAATCGGGTGGGGCAACGGGTAGCGAAATGTAATTGGCGATGTGAATCAATTCGCCTTGAGAAAGTAATGTGAAACGAGCTAACGTATTGGTATTTTCACCACAAGCTAAAGTTCCAAGCGGACCAATTTCGGTATCATACACTCTCAAAGACGAACCGTCACCGGCAGTCCATGTGAGTTTTTCTGCCCAAGTGGGAACTAATTTTCTATGTTTGCCGATTAGATTTCCATGGTTGTCGATGATTAAATTGGTATTGTAAATTTCGCCGTAACTGTCGCCTCTCTCGTTGATGCCGATTACGATGTGAATATTATTTTCTTTTGCAGCTTGATACAAAGGTTGCATACTTTCATCGTCTACTTTTACTGAACACTTGTAGAGTTTTTCGTACCATTTACTACCTTGAACAGGGGTCATAATCCAGTTCCAATACGGATAACCCGCTACAAAAACTTCTGGAAATGCAATTAACGTCGCTCCATTTTCTGAAGCTTCTTTTACAAAAGAGATGGCTTTTTCAAGCGTTTTTTCAACGTTTAAAAAAACTGGCGATGTTTGAACCGTTGCGGCTTTGAATTTTTTGAATTCCATGTTGAAGTATTAAGATGTAAGAATTAAGTATTAAGACAGTATGAATTTTGAAATTTTATTTTTCATTTCTTCTGAAAATTGTTCCGCTTTTATTCCGCCGCGGTTGTCTTTGAAAGCCACGTTAACCAACGTCACTTCGCCTTCTAAGCAGGTTGTTCCTGCTTCATCTTCAAATTTAAATCCGCATAGGAGGGAAGCACCACCAACATTTTTTACCCAAAGGGTTTTGGTTAGGATTTCTCCCAAACGTGCGGCATTTTTGAATTGAATTTTCAAATCTACTGTTGGGATACCGTTGGTTTCGTGCATTTTAGAAAAAGGCCTATCAAGGGCTTCTTCAAACCAGTCTTCAACCAAATCATTGAGCATTTCTAGAAATCGGGGATAGAAAACGATTCCGGCATAATCCACGTGCTTGAAACGGATTTTTTCTTGTTTTGTAAAGGTTTGATTCATAGTTTTTTTTATAATCAATTGGTTTTGAGGTCAAAAACGACTTTTAGATTTATCAGAGACGATTCTGATGGGTTAGCCCGGATAGCAGCGAAAAGCCCGGAATTTGAAAAGCTTATTTTTTCCAGACCAAAAAGAGCGACCCTAGAAGCTCCTTTTTGGGCTTTGGAAAAATTGCTTTTCAATTGAGGACTTGAAGCGAATAGCCGGAAAAAGCTCCTAAAAAATCATCAAAAGTTGTTTTCATTTTCATTTGTAATTTAGTTAATTTTTCAGTTTGAACCGTTGAATTTTTCCTGTTTCGGTTTTGGGCAAATGCTCCACGAAGTTAATAATTCGGGGATATTTATAAGGTGCGGCAACATTTTTAAACCAATTTTGAATTTCTATGGCGAGATTTTCTGAAGCTTTTTCTGTTTCTTTTAAAACAATATAGGCACAAACCAACATGCCTCGATCTTCGTTGGGCAGGCCAACTACGGCACATTCTAAAACGGCATCGTGCGTTAATAAAACACTTTCAACCTCAATGGCGGCAATATTATAACCCGAGGAAATAATCATATCGTCTCCTCGGGCGATGAACCAAAAATAGCCGTCTTGGTCTCTTTTGAAAATATCGCCCGTAATATTCCATTTATTTTGAACATATTCGGCTTGTTTGTCAGGTGCATTGAGGTATTTACAGCCGGTAATGCCTCGAACTGCTAATCTTCCAGGTTTATTATCCGGTACTTCGTTACCCTTTTCGTCAATAATTTTGGCCTCATAACCTTTAATGGGTACACCGGTGGCGCCTTTTCTCATATTTTGATCGTTGGACGATATAAAGATATGCAGAATTTCGGTTGCACCAATGCCATCTATAATTTTTAATCCAGTTAAATCATACCAATCTTCCCATACTTTTAAGGGTAAAGTTTCGCCAGCCGAAACACATTTTCGAAGCGAACATATATCGAAGTCACTGACTTTTGTAGTGATTATTCGCCAAGCTGTGGGTGCTGTGAAGCAGATAGTTATTTTAAACTCTTGAATGGCTCTCAATAATTCCTCGGGCGAAGGTTTTTCAATCAAAAAAGTTGACGCGCCGTAATAAAAGGGAAATAATACCAATCCGCCAAGCCCGAATGTGAATCCCAAAGGCGGACTTCCTGTAAAAACATCCTCAGGTTGTACATCCAACGAATATTTTGGGAATGCTTCGCAAACGAGCAAGATGTCTTTGTGAAAATGAGCTGTCATCTTTGGTTTTCCGGTGGTGCCTGAGGTAAAACCAATCAAACCAATTTGTTCAGGTCCTGCTTCGAAATTGGTAAACGTAGCCGGTTTGCCTTTCATCAGTTCCTCTAATTCGGTATTTCTTTCGGCTCGGGGACTAAAAGTAGTAACGGATTTTAAATAAGTCGATTCCACATTTTTAAGTTCTCCGGACAAGCTAACTTCGCAAAAGGCGTGCGAGATTTCGGCACAATCTACAATGGTTGTTAGCTCCTTTTCCCGTAAAAGAGGCATTGTCGAAACCACAATTCCACCTGCTTTGAGAATACCAAACCAAATGGCTACAAACATCGGATTATTGGCCGAACGAATTAAAACCCGATTTCCAGACAAAAATCCTAAATCATCTACTAAAACATGTGCAATTTGATTGGCTTTATCAAACAAATCTTGATAAGTCCAAGAGGAATCAAAGGTTTGAATAGCAATTTTTTGTCCTCGACCTTCCTGAATGTGAATGTCTAGCAATTTCTCAACACTATTTTTAATATCCGAAAAATCAAATTCGGGATGATTAAAAATGTAATCCGGCTGTAAATCAGGGTGGGGAAGATGCCTTTGGGCAAAATTATCGCTGTAGGTTTTCATAGCGTCTGCCTTTTATTTATGACTTTTAGGTTTTAGTGCTTTTTTCATACTTTCTACCATGCTTCGTTTTGATTTTTCTTCTGAAAACAAGGGTTGTACACCCATTTTGTAAGCGTTTGGAATGTCTATTGCTTCAAAATTTTCATAAGCTTGTGCGGTTCTTACAAAGTACGGATTCAATAATAACGGTTTTCCCAGTGCCACAAGATCAGCTTTTCCGTTTAAAATAATAGTATTAATTTGGTCAATATCAGTAATAGAACCCGCTGTAATTGTGGGTACATGGATTGTATTTCGGATTAAATCTGAAAAAGGCGTTTGCCACATTCTGCCCATTTGGGGTTGTTGATGTGATACCGTATTTCCAGTCGAAACATTGATGATTGCAGCACCTGCTTCCTTAAATGCCTTGGCAATGGTTAGAACATCTCGCTCAGAAATACCGTTTTCTGCCCAGTCCGTTGCCGAAATTCGAACCGAAATTGGTTTTTCTTTTGGGAAATTTTCTCTTACGGCTTTAAAAACACGAAGTGGAAATTTCAAGCGATTTTCGATTGCACCACCAAATTCGTCCGTTCGAACATTAATCAAAGGGGATAAAAAAGAGGCTAACAAAAAACCATGATGGGCTTGCAATTCAATCATGTCAAAACCTGCTTTTTCGGCGTTTTGTGTGGCAGTTTTAAATTGCTGCACAACTACATCCATGTCTTCTTGCGTCATTTCTTTTGGAATAATTCCCTCTTCGGTAAATGGAATAGGGGAGGCAGAAATTAAATTCCACTGTTGAGATGCAGGTAATTTTTCGGCATCCCAAGGTTTCTTTACACTTCCTTTTCGACCAGAATGTCCTAACTGTATAGCTGTTTTGCAATGCGAATATTGATGAATAAAATTATTTATTTTTTTCCACTCAACTATTTGATTTTCATTGTAAATACCTGTACAACCTAAAGTAATACGTCCTGTATCACTTACAGCAGTCATTTCAGTAATAATAAGTCCTAAACCTCCCAAAGCTCTTTGGGTATAATGAGAAAAATGCCAAGCGTTAGGCACTCCTTGTTCTGCTTGGTATTGCCCCATAGGAGCCATAACAATACGGTTTTCTAATTTTAGACCTTGAAGGTAAAAAGGAGAAAAAGGAGCAGGAGTAGTCAAATTTTCAAAATCTTGTTTGGAATTAAATTCAGTCAAGACTTTTTTCGGAAAAGACGCATCGCGAAGGGCTAAATTTTCGAAAGTTACTTTTTTAGAACGCGTCATCACACCAAAAGCAAATTGATTAAAATCAAAATCAATGTAGCGTTCCATATTTTCAAACCAATCTAGTGAAACATTTGCCGCATATTGAATCATTTCGACGCGATTTCGACGTGATTTCTCGTAATAATCGAAAGCCGCTTCTTTATTCGTTCCAAATTTTACAATTCCATCCGACAAGGAAATTGCACATTCCATAGCTAATTTGGTACCCGAACCTATCGAGTAATGTGCGGTTGCTTTGGCATCGCCTAAAAGGACAATATTGTCTTTAAACCACTTTTTATTGGTAATGGCAGGAAATTGACGCCAATGCGACCGATTTGAAATCAAGCCATGTCCGTCTAATTCTTCTGAAAAAATAGATTCTATTTTTGAAATGGTATCTGCTTCATTGGTTGTTTCGAAGCCCGCATTTTCCCATGTTTGTGGCGAACATTCAAAAATCCAAGTACTCATTCCTTCCTCATATTGATACGAATGCGCTACAAAAGTCCCGAAAGGGGTAGTTCTAAAAAAATATGTAAAAGCATCAAGCGGTTTTGTAGACCCTAGCCAGACAAATTTATTTTTTTTAAGCACGGTCTCAGTACCAAAATCAGTTTCAAACTGTGTTCTGATCGCACTATTGATACCATCGCATGCTACGATATAATCTGCTTTTAGGGTGGCTACATCATCAATGGTATGTTCAAAATGTAAATTTACTCCTTCTTCTACGCAACGCTGCTGTAACAACTGCAATAACTTTTTTCTGGAACAACCACAAAAGCCATTTCCTGTAATCCGAACAATTTGTCCGTCTCGTGCTACATCCAAGTCATCCCAGTAGGCAAAGTGTTTCCGAATTAATTCATACGATTTAGGATCTCGCGTTAAAAATTCACTTAAGGTTTCGTCTGAAAAAACTACACCAAACCCAAAGCTATCATCGGCTTTATTGCGTTCGTAAACGTCGATTTCGCATGCTGGAAATGCTTTTTTTGTTAATATTGAAAAATATAAACCTCCTGGTCCGCCACCAATTACAGCAATGGATTGAGGTTTTTGAAAAGTATGATTCGTTGTTTCCATAAAGGTTAAGTGGGTCTTTTGATGGTGAAAAGTTCGCCTAATTTGGCATAATTCGCACCTGCCAATCGTGTAATGGGTTGATATTGGTCTATGTTAACGTGCATATTTTCTAACAAAATAGCATCTCGAACATGAAAATGTACAATCTTTCCGATAATAATTGTCGAACCGCCATGTTGATGCTGTTCTAAAGTATAATGGTGTACCAAAACACATTCCATAGAAACAGGACTTTCGGCTACTAATGGTGGTTGTACTTTTACAGCTTGCCCTTTCTGGACTTGTGCAAAATCAAATTCACTTTCATCCGGAGGTAATGCAGCGGCGGTAGCATTCATTTTTTCAGTCAAATCAAAAGGCACCATATTGACTACAAATTCTTTGTTTTGCAAAATGTTTCTTAGCGTATCTTTTTGTACATTACCACTGTTAGAAATTGAAAACATAACATGAGGCGGATCATCACCGGCGGCATTAAAGTATGAAAATGGTGCCAAATTGGCGATGCCATTTGAATTAATGGTTGAAACCCATGCTATTGGCCGTGGAATAATCAAACCGGTAAGTAATTTATAAACCTCTTTTTGGCTGAGTTGGTTAGGGTCAAATTGCATTATATTGTAGATGTTTCTACAAATTAAAGAATTTTTTTAAGACATTTTTTTGTATTCAATAGAAAAAGGTTCCAAAAAATAAGACTATCACAATTTTTATTAAAAAAGTGTGATATAAAAATCGTTGTTTGGAGTCAATGTAAACGCTAAAAATCCAAAAAAACAGTTTGCAGTAAACTTATTTTACGGGTACCATTTTTTGAGCCTCTACGTGGTTTGCTTTGATAAAATCAGTTACCAGATAGGCAATTAATTTTCCTATCAGATGATTGTTTTTGTCTTCGGCCAAATCTGGAGCTCCTTCGCAAATATGCAAATACGCTACATTGGGGTGTTTACCAAAAAAATGAATAAAATGCCGTGCTTCTTCTACTGAAAAGCCACTCATGGTCATGGCGCTACTGGCTACGTTTGGAATCGCATCTAAATCTAATTCTAATCCATAAAAATCTGATTTTATGTGATTTAAGGCGTTGATTAATTCGTGGTCAAATGATTTTTCTTTTGTTATTTTAATGGAATCATACGTGTTGTATTTTACACGAAGGTCGGTTGTTTTGATCACGTCGAGAACGCTTTTTGAGGTATAACTTTCATGAAGTCCAAAAACAAAATATTTTTTTAAAAAACCCTCCTCATAAGCATACGAAAATCCGTTACCACTATGCCTGCCTTCTAATATTCTAAAATCAGAGTGGGCATCAAAATTTACAGCATTGATTGCTTTCCCTTTAGCCAAAGCGGTACCTTTAATCATTCCGTAAGCGTTATTGTGACCGCCACCGATAACAATCGGAATTTTTCCTGCTTTTACAATTGTACAGATAATATGAGTGACTTCTTTATCAATTTTTTCAACGAGTTTACTCAATTGAAAGCGATCTTCGGCCTTTTGATACGGCATTTCCGCTGCTTTTTTCATTTCATCGGCTACGTCAACATGCCCTAAAATTAAAATTCGATTGCCTTTACAAAAACGATTGTGCTGGATATTAGCAATACTTTTAATGGCATTTTCCCAAGCAGAGTGGGTTCCTGGCCGACCCAAATTAGCACGAACTCCAATATCTTCGGGTATTCCAAGTAAAACATATTTAGCTTCGCAATCAGCAATATAACTGGCTGCATCAATGTTTTTTGGAAGCGTAAACATCTTTTCGCCAAATTTTATTTCACCACTTCGATGGTGGGTGATTTTAGCCAAATCAGAGGGAGTGAAAGGAATTAACTTTTCCATTTGTGTTATTTATTTGTCGTCAAAAATACTAATATAATGTAAACCTGCGTTATTTATAAAAAGGATTGCTCAGTATTAAATTATTTTTGTTTCTTTGGGCAGTTGTAAAAAACAGAAAATTTCTAATATAAACATTTAAAATTCATAATATGGAAACAGGACGAAGTAACTCGAGTTTAAAAGCAATTGTAGTAGTTTTGGCACTTCTTTTAACCGCAAGTTTGGCTTATATTTTTAAATTGACTACTGATTCAAAAGAAATTCAAACCGAATTGGAGGCTGCAAACACCGAAAAAGTAAACTTCTTGACTGAGTTAGAAGCTTTAAAAATTACCTACGACAAAGCCTTGGCCGAAAATACTACCTTGTCTGACGATTTAGAAGCGGAACGCGAAAAGGTAATCAATTTAATTGCCGACCTAAAAAAATCCAAAGGTGATGCAGCATCAATGCAAAAATACCGTGATCAATACAACGTTTTGAACGCAAAAATGAAGAAACTCATTGCTGAAAATGATGTACTTAAAAAACAAAATCAAATTTTAACCACACAGAGAGATAGCACAATTGTAGTTTTAGGCGAACAAAAACGATACAACGATACACTTGTAGTTGAAAATGAAAATCTGGCAAAGACAGTTGAAAAAGCGTCTAAGTTAAGCATCATGAATTTACGAACCCAAGCTATTAAAGTGAGAAGTTCAGGAAAACAAATAGACACTGACAAAGCCAGTCGTGCTGATCAGTTAAAAGTATGTTTTGCGATTGCTCCAAATGCGGTGGCAAAGTCTGAAAATAAAATGTACTACGTACAAATAATTGATAGCAAAGGCAATGTAATTGGAGAACGAAAAATTCAAAAATTTGATGATATGACCTTGACATACAGTTTTACAGCCACTGTAGCGTATGCCAATAAGGCGGTTGATGTATGCGAATTTCTGGATGGAAAAGGTAAAGATTTTGAAAAAGGTACTTACTTTGTAAACATCTTTGACCAATCAGAATTAGTATCCAAAACAAGTTTTTCTTTACGATAAAAGAATTCTTTTAAGCAATAAAAAGCGTTTGTAACCTTGCAAACTCTTTTTTTTTTATGGGAAAAAATCAATTATTTATTTTGAATTTTGCCATTGATGATGACATCTTGAATGAGATTACTGCCGAAAGCATACGGAATTTGATAATAAGATGAAATAGGTTTGGTTATAATCAAATTGGCTTTTTTTCCAATTGTAATGCTACCGTGCGTGTCAGAGATTCCCATGGCATAAGCACCATTAATGGTTGCTGCATTGATGGCTTCTTCAGGTGTCATTTTCATTTTGATACAAGCTGTGGCTACTACAAAATTCATATTGCCAGAAGGTGTTGTGCCCGGATTAAAATCAGAAGCTAAGGCGAGAGGTAATCCCGCATCTATCATTTTTCGGGCGGGAGTGTAAGGAATACTGATAAAAAAAGAGCAACTAGGTAAAGCAACTGGCATCGTGATTGCATTTACTAAGACTTTTATATCCTCATCGGTTACTATTTCGAGATGATCTACCGAAAGCGCTTCATGTTTGACACACGCTTCAATACCATTTATGGCAGTAAATTGATTGACGTGAATTTTGGGTTGCAAACCATATTTCTTGCCAGCTTCCATGACTTGAATGGTTTGATCTACTGAAAAGTAGCCTGTCTCTAAAAAAGCATCAATATAGTCCGCTAGACCTTCTGCTGCAATTTTCGGAAGCATTTCATTGATTATTAAATCGATATAATCTTGCTGATTTTCTTTATAGGCATTTGGGAAAGCATGGGCTCCTAAAAATGTAGCTTTAATAGGCAAGTCATAATTGTCTTTCAAGCGTTTAATCACCCGAAGCATTTTCAATTCGCCTGCTACTGAGAGTCCGTAACCTGATTTGATTTCTACCGCTCCCGTGCCTTGGGCGATTATTTCTGACAATCGTGCCTTAGATTGTTCATAAATTTCATCTTCGGATGTATCGTTTAGTTTTTTTGCTGAGTTTAAAATTCCACCGCCGCGTTGTGCAATTTCTTCGTAACTCAGGCCGTTTATTCGGTCAACAAATTCCTGTTCGCGACTTCCGGCATAGACAATATGAGTGTGACTATCGCACCAAGTAGGTAATACAACCCTTCCTTGACAGTTTATTTTCTGGTCATACGTACTGATTTTTAAATCCGCCATGAATCCAAAATCAGCAATTACATCATTCTCAATCAATAAGTAAGCGTTTTTTAAAACAGGTAGTGAGGACATTTCGATACCTGACACTTTAGCAATGGCACTTGGTCGAACCTGAAGTAGTTCTTGAATATGGGTAAGTAAAATCCGCATTTTGTGTATTTTTTTGTAAAAATAAATGGGATTTTCGAAATTACCTAGTTTTCACAACAAAACACTGAAACTATAACAGCATTTTATCTTTTAGAAATTTTGTTATGCGTGATTTGACGTTGTAACGTACATTTAAAACGGTCGATACCGTCTACTCGAAGTTTGGCATGTTTTGTTGCACGACCTTGAACACGTTTGCGCCACATATTAAAACTAGAGCGCTTCATTTCAGAACGCATGATTTCAATTGTTTCTTGCTCAGAAATTCCAAACTGAAACGTAATCGCTTCAAATGGAGTACGGTCTTCCCAAGCCATTTCAATAATACGGTCGATTTCTATTTCTGAAAAACTTTTTCTTTCCATAATGCAAAGATATTTTAATTCAATAAAATGTAAATCTTCAACAGACGTTAATTTTTTTGGTAATATTTTTGACTTTAAACAGCATTGAATGAAGATAATTACCGAAATTTGAGGACAATAAATACAACTGTTTTGAGAAAAGTTAAGTATAAAAAAGGTAGAAAACCAATTGCCAATGTTTTTGAGTACAATGGTATTCATACCACGGAGCCGATAGATGTTCAATTATTTATTTATGATGCCCAAAAAATAAAAGAGTTTACATCAATTTCGGTAGCAGATGCTCAAGCTAAAATAGCTGATTTACCAAAAACAGCTGTGGCATGGTTAAATATTCATGGATTGCACGATATTCCAAAAATGATTTCGATCAAAGAAGCGTTGCAAATCGATAATTTTATTTTGGGTGATATTCTAAATGTAGCGGCTCGCACCCGAATCGAAGAAATGGAGGAGTATTTATTTTTCAGTGTCAAATCAATATTGCAGGAGCAATCTGTAGATGTAAAAATAGAACAAATCAGTTTTGTTGTGAGAGACAATATTTTGATTTCTTTTCAGGAAATTAAAAGCGACTATTTTACTTTTATTAGAGAAAGACTAAGAAATAATGAAGGAATCGTAAGAAAAAAAGGAGCCTATTATCTGCTGTACCTCTTACTTGACAGCATTATCGAAAATTTTTTTATTACCATCGAAAATTATGAAACCCGAACTGAAAAACTACTAGTGGATGTAAAAGACAACACCGAAACAGCCATTTTGGAATTAATCGAAAAAAATCGCGAAAACTTTAATTACCTCAAACGCGCCATAATTCCGCTGCGAGATGCTCTTTATTCACTTAAAAGTATTCCAGACGACAGTGATTTTAACGGCATTAATAAAACAAATGTGACTTTTTTTAGACGGTTGCATCAAAAAAGTTTAGAACTCTTAGAACAAGTTGATTATGATATCAATACACTCGAAAGCGCTTCTAATTTGTTTTACTCGACACAAAACCAACGTATGAATCAAATCATGAAAACCCTCACTGTTTTCTCGGTAATTTTTATGCCGTTGACTTTTATCGTTGGTATTTATGGCATGAATTTCAAGTATTTACCAGAACTCGAAATGCATTTTGGGTATCATACCGTTTGGCTGGTAATGATTCTAATTACCATTATAATGGTAGTTTATTTCAAGCGTAAAAGATGGTTTTAGTATTTGATGCCAACAAGATATGCATAAAATTACTGCTGTTTTTTTGATTAAACTTTTAGGCAATTTAGGTTTTTTTCCATGCAAATAATGCAAGAATAAGCGAAAAAGAAGCAGAAAAAATCCAGAAAATAGTGATGCTATTAAAGTCATAAATAGTTTCATTATTTAAAATAGTTTTATTGCTTTCAATCAAATATCCGCTAGCAATGTCTTGAATACCTGCAGCTAAATAACTCATGATACCTACAATACCTAAGGCAGCACCCGAAGCTTGTTTGGAGGCAATATCAACTGCCATTAAACCACCCAAATAACAAATAAGTGCTCCAATTCCCAAACCAAAAGTTACCATGCTTATAACATCTATCCACCAAACATTTTTTGGTCCTAACAGAAATAAACATAAGGAAAAAACATTCATTAATCCAAATATCAAAGCTGGTTTGTTGCGTCTTCCTTTAAAAATTTTATCAGAAACAAAACCAGATAATGCAGTGCCTAAAATACCGCAAACGGCACTAATGGCTACTAAAGTATTTGCTTGTGTTAAGGTATAACCTTTGGCAGTTTCAAAATAGTAAGGCCCCCAGCTATTTACGGCATACCTTGAAATATACATAAATGCACTCGAAAAAGCCAAAATCCAAACGTATGGGTTTTTTATAACACTTTTTTGCTCGTCCCAAGTAGATTTTTTTTCGTTGTTTAAATCTTTATTTACAGATGGTAGTCCTTTACTTTCCGGAGAATCATGAAAAAATAATTGTAACGTAATAACTCCTATCAAACCAACAATTGCAGCCGCTTTAAACCCCCATTGCCAACCAAATGAAGTTGCAATAACAGCAGTTAAAATGTAGGTAATTGCTTCCCCAATATTGTGGCTAGTGCTCCAAAAGCCATAAAAGCTTCCTCTTTCTTTATCTGTGTACCATCTTGACAATGAAACTATACAAGCCGGAGCACCCATGGATTGAGCCCAGCCATTAATTGCCCAGCAAACAACAAAAAAATAAAAGCCACTAGTAAACCCCATGATTAAATTAGCCAATGCAGAAACCAACAACCCAATAGATATAAATCTATTTATGTTACTGTAATCTGCTAAAAAACCATTGGTTAATTTACCAAACGCATAAGAAAAAAACAAAGCCGATCCTATAATTCCTAATTCTGTTTCGGTTAATAAACCACTATCTACAATGGGTTTTTTAACCACATTGATGCTCAATCTACACACATAATATATCCCATATCCTAAAGTGGCAGATATAAAAACTTGCCATTTTAATTTCTTATAGCGTGCTTTTTGTTCTAACTCGCTATCAATTAGAGGTGCTGGGCTTGATTTTAAAAAATAGTTTATCATAAAAAAGATATTTAAAATGAGTAAATCATAAAGGGAATTGCCACCCACAATTCCCTTCAATCAAATCAACTTAACTAAACACAAACAGGTAATCAATTAATCGTGAAGGTTTTTTGATTGTAGATATTCTATCAATAATTTTGGAAAATCGGTTTGAATAATTGCGGGTTTTAACTGTATTACCTCATCCATTTTTTGGGTATTGCCTTTTTCAAACGTAACATCTTCGTCCCAAAGTGTGTTTATAAAAACCAATTGATGGTTTTGATTTGCCATTGTCATCAGTTCTTTTGTAAAGCTTTCATCGGTAAAATGTTGCAAGGGCGAATGATCGTTTGTTGTAAAATAAGCTATATCTTCAATAGATTTTGATAAAGGCAAAACCGCATAATGTGCATCTATAGCTAGCATTTCGGCTATTTTCTCTTTTTGACCAATGAAGGAAATCACCTCATGTTCCATACCAACCGATTGCAGTAATTTATACAATTGACGATAATTGACCGCTTTTAAATCTAAGTTCAGGATAATTTTTCCTTTAGCAATTTTTAATGCGTCTATCAACAAAGGAATTTTTTCGTGGGTAACACTATCTTTAATTTTTAGATTAAATTTTTGCAACTCTTGATAGGTATAATTTTTTATTTTACCCGTTCCATCGGTTGTTCTGTCAATTTCGCTATCGTGCATCAGTACCAATACACTGTCTTTTGTGGTTCTCACATCTATTTCAACTATGTCTATACGAGCTGCAATAGCTTTTGAAATAGATGAAATAGAATTTTCTGGAGCGTGGTTGTGATACGATCGATGGGCACAAACTAAAATAGTATTTTTTGCTTTTTTAGCGATCGTTTCAATGGCACTATTTTTAGAAGAAATTGAAGATGAAGTGCCCGTTTTACAAGAAAAAAACAAGAACAATCCAACCGCTAAAAGCAGTCGAATTGTTGATGTTTTCATTGCTAATTTAATCATCATTATTTAATGATTAGTTTTTTTACAGCTGTTTTTCCCTCTTGAGAAAATTTGGCCAAATAAATACCCGATTGTATTGCCGATACATCCAAAGAATTGTTATTAACTAAGGTATCTAATAATAATTTTCCTTGCATATCAAAAATTTCAACTGCGATAGGTTCGTTTATACGGCTAAAAATTTGCAATTCTTTGTTCAAAACAGGGTTTACAATTTTTAGATTTTCAATAGCATCTATTGAATAATTTGATAAAGTAATAGCGTTAACGTTAGAAGTATGTTTTGCGTTTTTTCCATACATTGCCCAACCGCCAGTTTGTAAACCCGTTGCTGTAGTAGTTAAGGCATATAACTTGCCACTATTTGCACCTGTACCAGTTGTTGATAAAACATAAATTCTTCCGTCTGTTCCAATTGCAGCAGAGCTATTAATTTTATCTCCTAAATCTAAGGGAGTATAAGCTTGCGATCCATCCGGATTTAAAACATAGAACATCCCATCGGTAGTTCCGAAATAAATTTTTCCTGCATTATCAATTGCAGGAACTACTTCAATAGCTGCAGATGCTGTATATGTCCAGTTAATAGCACCAGTAGTTGGGTTAAAAGCACGCATTTTTCCTCCGGCTGTGCCTAAGTAAACTGTTCCGTCAGCTGCAATAGCCGGGCCGCCTTGTTCGGCATTTTCTCCAGTAAAAGTTACTGACCAAAATTCAGTGCCATTTACCGGATTATAAGCTTTTAAAACACCATCGCCAGCTGCATTTAGCTTGGCTGAAGCGTAAACCGTTCCGTTGCTTCCAATAGCTATGGCAGAGCTTGCAAAACCACCAACTCCGTAGGAGGCATTCCACTTGGCAGAACCATCTGCATTAAAGGCATAAATATTTCCGTTGGTTGATATTGCGTAAACAGAGCCATCCGCACCAACAGCGGGGGTGCTATTAAAATCTATTGTAGAAGCTGCAATCCAATTTTCTGTTAACAAGTCGGCACTCAAGTTTCTAACCCCTTTGTTTCCGTTGTTTCTGGTTGCAATGATAACATCACCTGAAGTTGAATAAGCTGGTGCAGTATAACGAATTCTGGATCCTAAATCTCTGGTTGTAAAAGATCCGTTTGCACTATTAAGTTTGTAAATTCTTCTGCCAAAATGACCTCCCATAAAAATAGAACCATCGGCATTAATAGACGGACTCGATTGTATTTGATCTACTTTATCAAACAAAATACCTTCTGTAATAGAAGCTTGCCATTTCAGTGTATTGTTTGGATTTATTGCAAAAATATTTGGTTCGGTATTCCCTTGACCTAATACATTTCTAGTTGTGTAATCACAAGCAATATAAACAGTGCCATCGTCTGCAATTGCCGGTGAGGTTCTGTCTACTTTTTCGGGCATAGCATAATTCCATACGATTGTAGGGGCTTGTCCGAAAGACAAAACTGTTAAAAACAGTAATAAAATTGTGTAATTTGTTTTCATAAGTAATTGATTTAAAGAGTTTGTTTATTAGTTAAACTGAAGTTTCAATAAATTTGTTTATAGCAAAAAATAATTAATTATTGTCGTCCAGTATGTTTTGTGTTTTTTGCAAACATTGGCCATCCACCAGAAGCTAAACCAGTTGCATTTGTTTTTAAGGCAAATAATTTACCAACGCCATTGGTATTTGCACCAACGTATATAGTTCCGTCATTTCCAATTGCAGCAGAGGAGGTTATTTGATCTCCTAACTTTGCTACTTTCCATTTTAATTGTCCGTTTGGATCTAAAACATAAAATGAACCACCAGTGTCTCCAAAATAAATATCGCCATAGTTATCAATTGCCGGAACCACTTCAATTGGTGCTTCTACTTGATAACTCCATTTTTCAGTGCCATCAGGATTGTATGCTACCATCTTTTTTTCATGACCGCCTACATAAATTGTTCCATCTGGAGCAACTGCAGGCCCACCATGATTAACTTTTTGTGTGAGACCAACAGACCACAACACGTTACCATTTGCCGGGTTATATGCGGTTAAAACCCCGTTAAATAGTGGATTTAAACTATTTCCTTCGCCTGCAAAATACAAGGTTCCATCTGGGCCAAATGCTGGAGTTGTTGCAGTCCAAGTGCCAAAACTAGCACTCCATTTTTCGGTTCCGTTTGGATTAATTGCGTATAATTGGCCGTTCATTGCACCAATATAAATTGTGCCATCTGAACCAATAGTGGCAGTAGCGTTAAAATTTATTCCTACACCAAATGTCCAATTAGATGTTGCTAAATTGGAGCTTAAATTTCTAACACCTCTGTCGTTATTATTATATCCTCCAATATAAACACTTTCGTTTGCAGCAAAAGTTGGTGCACAATATCTAATTCTTGAATTGGTTAAAAAACTATTTACAATAGCTCCGGAAGTTGGATTTATTTTATAAATTTTACGTTCAAATAATCCGGTCATGTATATAGAGCCATCACTAGAAATTGAAGGGGATGATTGAATTTGATCGGATTGTGCTTGATTAGGTAGCAATGTACTCCAAACCAATGCACCGTTTTTAATTGCCATAAAATTCGGACCGGCATTGGCTCTATTTGGCTCTGTGTATCCGATGTAAACCGTTCCGTCATCTGAAACTGCAGGCGAACAATAAGACAAAACACCTGGCAATTCATAGGACCATAATCGAATTGGTTCTACCACCACGGTTAAATTTAAAAACTTAGAAAATTCATTTCTGTTTTCATTTCCAGAATTGTCTTTAACTTTTAAAACCACTGTATAGTTTCCTAGTGCATAAGTGTGTGTTGGTGATTTTTCTGTTGACGTTGTTCCATCCCCAAAATCCCATTCCCAAGAAGCAATGCTACCATTTTGATCAAAAGATAAATCAGTGAATGTTGCCAATACTGCTGTGCCATTGTTAATTACACTGGTGGTTACGCTAAATGCTGCAACAGGCGTGGTATCTACAAAATCCATATCGTCGTTGCAGGATGTAAAAAGCGTTAAGCAGCAAATAATTGAAATGAAATAATTTTTAAATATCATAATAAATAAAGATTTAAATTAACTAAATGATTTTTGGCCAAGACGGTATAATCTGTTTGTATGATTTTGCCGTTTAAACTTACAATTTGATTAATTTTTGCATAACCATCAGAGTTTGGCCCTGAATTAGTATTTACATAAGCATTCCTAAAAACAGACCAACCTTTGTTTGTTGCTTGATTCATAAAGTTGGCATTAAAGGTTTCGTCATGATAATGAACTACTTTTATACTGTAATTAGGGCTGTTATAGGTGTCAAATTCACTTTGAGTTCTAATGGATGGCATTGCCAATACAGTTGGGTCTTTTAAATGTATTGAACTAAATTCTGTTTTGTTAGTATAAATTAGTACTTGATTTAACATGCCATATAGCTTAACCATTTCATAAACTTCTAAGGGAGGAGATTTTTCGTAGGCATCTATTGTAATATAAACCTGACCTCTACTGAGTTCTAAAATTTGTGCAAAAGTTGGAATTTTCTCGTTAGTGATGTTGTTGTTGGCTCCTCTTAAGTTAAATTGCTGTAGTTCTTGATAAGTTAAATTACTTACTGAACCAGTTCCGTTAGTTGTTCTGTTTATAGTAGCATCATGCATGGCAACCAAAACACCATCTTTAGTTTTTCGTATATCTAATTCCACCATACCAATGCCATTGTTAATAGCTTCTGTGATAGATGCAAGAGAATTTTCGGGTGCAATATCATGTCCGCCTCTGTGGGCACATACCATAATTTTTTCTCCTGAACTATTCAATTTATTTAAAAGAGTGCTTCTTCCTGGTATTTCATTACTTAAACAAATTAATAGTTTCTTAGAAGTGGAGTTACTTTGGTTATTTCCGCTAATGGTAAGTTTAACCGTATAGCTTCCAATCTCTTCAAAAATATGGGTAGGATTTTTTAGCGTAGAAGTTTGACCGTCACCAAATTCCCAAAAATAGGTTAATTCATTTGATCCTGTAGAATTGTTAATAAAGTTAACGGTTTGGTTTTTTAATAAGTTATCTTCATTTTGTTGTAAAGTAAATACTGCTTTTAATGCAGTTGAACTATCATCGGGAGAAGAACAACTAATTGCAAAAATCAATAAAAACAGATTTAGAAGTTTGTTTAAATTTTTCATGATTTACCAGTTAGGATTTTGAGTTAAGTTTGGATTTAGTTGGATATCCCCTAACGGAATTGGATATAAATAATCTCTGCTTTCATTAAAAAACTTTACCCTATCTAAAAACGGAACAATGTTTCCGCTATTTCCATTAGAAAAAGACAAAACACCTTCAATTCTTACCTTTTGTGGGGCAGAGGTGGAGGATGTTCCTGTGAACACCTCTACATCTAAACTTCCGTTATTATCTAAATCAAATGCACCAAAAGAAGGGAAATACATTCCTTTAAAATGTTCTTCCAGAAGTTTTCCGCATTTCCATCGCATCAAATCATCATATCTAAAACCTTCCATTGCCAATTCAATTCTTCTTTCTCTTCTAACTTCTAAAATAACGCCTAAATTAGGTCCGGTAACATTTACATACTTTTGTTGCAAACTTGCGTCTGGATTTGCATTGGCATCGCTCAAAACAAGTTGAGGCATGCCAGCTCTATTTCTTAAAACATTAATAGAGTTATTTAAGTCGATTTGAGTTAATGAGCCAAGTTCGGCTTTTGCCTCGGCAAAGTTTAATAATACCTCACCGTATCTAAAAATAGGGATGTCTTGATGACTTGCCTGAAAACCGTCTTGAGTTTCATCTGAAACAAATTTTACTATCTGGTAACCACTCATGGCTGCCGAAAAATTTGGCAATAAAACTTGCGTATTTCCAATGCGAGTATAACCGGGTGTTCTAATGGTTTGTTGAAGTCTTCTGTCTCTGTTTTGGGTTTCGGCAAAAAATTGTTTGGTGTCAAAATTTGCTTGATCAGTATATCTTGTGCCGTTTTGAAGTAAATATTCGTTTAAGATAGATTTTGTTAAACTAACATTGCTTTGGGTGGGAGATAGAAAATAATAGTTAATACTGTTTACCACGTTTAAGTTTAAGCTATATCCTCTGGATAACATAATTTCTTGAGGAATTGCATTGTTTGAAGCAAATAAATTTCTGTAATCAATAGCAGGATTACCTGTTGAATAAACAGTATATGGGCTTTGTGAAATTACAGTTTGAGCAGCATTTGCAGCTAAGTTTAATAATTCTTCTGCACCAGCTAAATTTAAATTTGTGTGGTATTTTCTAAAAGTACCTTCAAATAAACACACTCTAGATTTTAATGCCAGAGCTGTCCATCTGTTAACTCTACTAGACGATTGTTGTGTGCCTAAGTTTTCAATAGCTTTATCTAAATCTTCAATAATTTTTTGAACAATAAATTCTCTAGAATCTCTTGGCTTCATTAACAATTCGGTGTCGGTGCTACCAATTACTTGGTCATACCAAGGCACTCCTCCAAATCTTTTAAGTTTGTCAAAATAAAAGTAAGCTCTAAAAAAATGGGCAACTCCACTAAATTCTTTTTTTGCTGCTTCATCTGGGCATCTTTGGTAATACGCAAAGAAAATATTTATTTTTCTTAAATTATTCCAGTTCCAACCAGAGGAACCTGCTTCGGCAGGAATTATTCTTAAACTGCTTTGTTGTTCGTTTGGAACTCCGTTATACAAAACATTATCGGATAGATTGTCTCTTTCAATAATTCCGCTAAAACCAGGTAAATCATTATAAAAGCTGTTGGTGTAAAGTCTTAAATCATCGGCTGTGTTAAATGAATTTTCTGGTGAAAGTTCAGAAAGGGGAGATCTATCTAAAAAATCATCATTACAACTAAATAGTGTAGCTAAAATTAGAATGGTTATAAAATAATTCTTCATAATTATATTTTTAAATTATTGAGGTATTTATATTTTAATTTTTGTTTTGTGTCATTTTTGGTTTTAAATTTTCATTGGTTTAAAAATTAATTTCAGCACCAAAAGAAATCGTTTTCGTAAATGGATATGCATTACCATTGCCAAGTTGTTCTGGATCTATGGTTCTGTCTGGGTTGTTTTTGAATAATGGAGAAAATGTAATTAAGTTCATCCCTGTAGCATACAACCTAACACCATCTAAACCTAATTTTTTGATGAATTCAGAAGAAATGGTGTAACCAAGGGTAATGTTTTTTATTCTAAAATAGGCAGCATTTTGAAGGTATTTATCAGAATTAACCCCTAATTGTCCTCCAACATAAGGCCCACCTCTGTCTGCATAAACTGCCAATCTAGGAAAATATGCATTTGGATTTTCTGGAGTCCATGAGTTGGCTTCTATGCTTTTAGGGTAAAAGTTAAAATACTGTCTGGAAAACGGTCCCCAAAAGAATCCGTTGTCTGTACCTGGGTTCCAGTCTAATTTTCCAATGCCCTGGCCAAATATATTTAAATCAAACCCTTTATATTCAAAACCTAATCTGATGCTGTAGTTATAACGCGGATTAGAGTTTCCTATTCTTTTTAAGTCGCCATGATCGTTGAGGGTTTGAGCACCGGGACTAATAATGCCATCTCCATTTAAATCTGCAAATTTTATATCACCTGCAACAGGATGGTTGATTAAGTAATTATTAGTGATTCTTTGGTTAACTAAAATTTGATTGGCATGTGTTAAGTATTCATCGTCTGTTAAAAAGAATCCTTCAACGGTGTAACCCCATACTTCTCCTAGTTCTTTGCCAACATAAAATTGGTTGATATCTCCTGTAGGATTGTCAAATTTGGTTATAAAAGTTCTGCTATCTCCTAAAACAAAAGAGGCATTGTATTTAAAATCAGAAGAACCTAATTTAAATTTATCTTTCCAATTTAAAGATAATTCAAAACCTCGAGTTCTTAAATCAGCTGCATTTTCTCTTGGTTCCGCAGCACCAAAAACAGAAGGCAATCTTGTTCCTTGTGTTAACATGTCCATAACATCTCTTTGAAACCAATCAAATGACAAGGTTAAATTATTTTTAAAAACACCTAAGTCAACACCCAAATTGGTTGTTTTAGATCTTTCCCAAGTAAAATTGGAAGAAATAGGTTGTGGGGTAGTTAAAAAATTGGTCAATGAATCGTCTATAATATAATTGCCTTGAGAAACACTAAAAGTTGAAATATAGTCATAAGCTCCAACGTTTTGGTTGCCTAATTCCCCATAAGATGCACGAAGTTTTAATTCGTTAATTGGGGTGTTTAGTTTTTCCCAGAAATCCTCTCTACTTACCAACCATCCTGACGAAACAGAAGGGAAAAATCCTAAACGCTTGTTCTTAGGAAATCTTGAAGACATGTCAAATCTTCCGTTTAATTCTAAAAAATATTTATTGTTAAACTCTAAAGAATATCTATAAAACGCTGCCCTTATTGCCCATTCCTCCTCTACAGAATTAAGAAATATATTGGTTCCGGTTGCTAAATTAAAGGAATTTAAATTGCCGGAAATGTTTCCATTTCTGCTGGCAATATTTCTTTTAAAGTTGTTCCATTCTTGGTTAAACCCAATTAATGCAGTGCTGCTAATGTCATCGTTGATATTAAATTTATATTCACTATAAGCATTAATTGCTTGATATAGTGATCTTCTTTCAAGTTCCTTATAAACTTGCGTATTTGGTTTAAACAAAGTAACACCTTCTCCGTTTGGTTGGTTGGTGTGCGGAGTAGAAATAATTCTAACCCATTCGCTTTGGTTTCTATTTCTAAAGCTATAATCCGCTTTTATTTTAAATCCTTCAAAAACATCAATTACGACATTGGTTGTGTTAAATACCTCTAAATCTTTTTCTTCCCCTTTACTTTTTCCGTAAAGTAAATCGGCAAAAGTTCCGTCTGCTATGTCTCTGTTGTTTGCATAAGCTGGTCTAATAATCAACGAACCGTCTGGATTTGTTGGCAAATATAAAGGAGAAGCATGATAGGTGTATTTTCTCCAATCTTCGCTATTGTCTGCACCACTTAAAGATCTTTCGTTAGTTGCTGGGTGCGAATAATTTTTATTAAATATGTTTATAGAATTGCCAATTTCTATCCATTTTTTTGGTTTAAAGTTTAATCGGTTTCTAATAGTATAGGTTTGTAATACATTTGGATTTATTTTATAAATTCCATTTCTGTTTTGATATCTTCCGGAGAAATAAAATTTAATTTTATCCGTGCCTCCAGAAAAACTTAAATTATGTTCTGATTGTGCTTGCTGGTTTTCAAAAACAGTATTCCACCAATCGGTGTTACCATAGTGCACAAACCTATCTATACCGTCTATCGTTTTTATTAAAACGCTTGGCAATGTTGGGTCTAATCTTCTGGCTTCTAAATAGGCATAGTCTTCTTGAGTATATCCTAAATAAGTTGAGGTGTTTTCTAACAAACTTAATTTATCACTCAATCTTGCCCATTCTAAGCCATCTGTAATAAAATTATCGGTTCTAATGGTTGGGCTACTCCAACCAAAGTTGTTGATGTAACTAGCTTTTATAGTGCCCTCTTTGGCTTTTTTTGTGTTTACCAAAATAACTCCAAAGGAAGCTCTTGCCCCATAAATAGATGCAGAGGCCGCATCTTTTAATACTGAAATAGATTCAATATCTCTTGGGTTAATTCTATTAAGGTTTCCTTCAACCCCATCTATCAAAACCAACGGATTTCCACCATTTATAGAGCCAATTCCTCTAATATTTATATCTGCTTCACCATTAATGTCTCCATCTGATAGAGTTACGTTTAAATTTGGAGAAAGACCTTGCAGTAATTGGCCTGTGTTTGTTCCAATGTTTCGTTGAAAATCCTCTCCCTTAACACTGTTTATAGATCCAGTAACGCTTTCTTTTTTCTGAATTCCATAACCCACCACCACAACTTCTTCTAAAGCATTGCTTTCGGGGAGTAATTTTACAATAAAATTTCTAAGTTTTCCAACCTTTAATTCTTCGGACAAGTAGCTAATGAAAGAAACCTGAATTATAGAACTTTCATTATCAACTTTTAAACTAAATTTGCCGTCAAGGTCGCAACTTACGCCATTATTTGTTCCTTTTTCAACTACATTGGCACCAATAAGAGGTAACCCATTTTCATCTAGTACTGTGCCTGTTATTTCAATTTTAAAATTTTGAGAAGCTGCTTTAGTTTCGCTCTTTGATTTAGAAATAATTACACTTTTACTTTGATATACGAAATCAAAATTTGCTTTTGAACCTAAAAAATTAAGGATATCTTTAAGTGGTTGGTTGTTAAAAGTTACACTATATAAATTATTGTTCTTTAGTACATATTCACCATAAGTGAAATCAACCTGCGTTTTGCTTTTAAGGCTAGAAAAAATTTCTATTAATTTAGCATTTTTAAGATTAATGCTTACCTTTGTGTCCATCTCATTTTGACTATAAGAATAGACTACGGAATTTAAAATAATAGCCAATGCAAAAATCAACTTTTTGCATTTCCAATTTAGTTTGGTTTTCATAAAATAAGTGTTGTTTGATGTCTAGTTATTAATTCAATACTTTATAAGAGTCTGTTGCCGCAGACTCTTTTTTATTAATTTGATTCAATCATGTTGTTTTGTTTTTTAGTTAGTTTGAATTCGTTTATGAGGTTTATTTTAGCTAAAATTATGTCAATTGGATCATTTCTATGAAAAGTAATTGAGATTTTCATCTTTTTTATCTTTTCATTTTTAAAAATAATTTGATGGTCATACACGGATTCAAATATTCTTGATAATTCAGCAATTGTGATGTTGTTTAAAACATATTCATCTTTAGTCCATAAATTAAATAAGTCAGATTTTATCGAGTTTTCAGTTAATATATTATGTTTAAGATCATACGTTATTTGTGTGTTTACAGTAGCGTCTATTGTGTCTTTGTCATTATATACTTTTACAAGTCCTTCATTAACAGAGACATTTATATATTCTTCATTTGAATTGATATTAAATTTAGTACCAACAACTTTTGTGAATATTGTTTTTGTTTTAATAATGAATGGCAATGATTTATTTTTTTGAATTTCAAAAAAAGCTTCTCCTTGTAATTCTACAAATCTGTTTTTACTGTTGAAATATTTCTTTTGCACTAAACTACTATTTTGATTTAAAGTAATTGTAGAGCCATCAATTAATGTATATTTTTTAGGACAAGTTGTAGTGTTTCGATAAACAATATCCGTTTCGTTATCAGAGTAAAAATATGATAAACCCAATGAAAATATCATAACTATTGATGCCGCTATTTGTAAAAACTTTTTGCTTTTTTTTCCTTTGCTGTTAGTGTTAATAGTAGCATTGATTTTTGAAAAGATATCTCTGTTAATATTAATGCGCTTTGCATTATCTGAAAAAACGTTTGCTTTATTCTTTTCAAGCATTGTTTGTTCAAATTGTTCTAAAAATTTGTCTTCTGCAGGGGTAGAAGTTCCGTTTAGTTTTTTTTCAACTATAATTTTAAAATATTCCTCTTCCATAAATTTGATACAGTTCCTCTGTTTATTATATATACCTAAAAGTTATAGTAACTCACAAAAAAAAACTTAAAATTTATAAAATAAATTATTTCTATGTTGAAATCAAGTAGTGTTCAAATCTTCTTTAATCTTTTTTAAGGCAAGTGAAAGCTGATTCTCCACTGTTCTACATGAAATACCCAGTTGAGATGAAATTTCATGGTTATTAAAGCCTTCATATTTACTTAGTTGAAAAATTTTTTTGCACTTAGGCGTTAATTTGTCAACAGCACTGTTTAATTTTAAGGAAGTGTGAATAAAATCGTGGTCGCTTTCTATTTGTGAGGTCTCAGATACTTCTTTTATAACAGATAACTGAACCTTATTTAATTTATTATCTCTAAAATAATTGTAAATTTTAAATCTCGTAGCTTGAAAAAGATATGCTTTTATATCATCATTTTGTATTTTTTCTCTCCTCTCCCAATAATCAATCCAAACATCTTGAACTATGTCTTTAGCTAAATCTTCATCCATCAACAAAGACTTGGCGAAAATATAAATATCTTCCCATAGCAATTCAAACAGCTTATTAAAAGCAGACTTATCTGACAAGATAACTTTTCCAACTAAATATTTTATTAAAACCACAATTATTTGTTAAAATTTGATGCAATTTACTAAAAAAATCTAAACTGAAACTTATCGCATCATAATTATATATTATTTTATCGTAAATAACTAATTAACATTGTAGAACAACTCTTACATCTATATCCTTCCCTTTGTAAGATTTGTAAACTGTTTTTAGTGCTTAAAAAATCCCTATTCAAAAATACTGATTTCGAACATTTTATCCCAGTTTTTTCCGGTGACAAAAAATGTTTTGGTCTTCGGATTATAGGCTATTCCGTTCAAGACATCTACATCAGGATGAGCCGTTACCTTAGATTTTAAATCTTTCAAATTTAGTATCGCTTCTACAGCTCCTGATTTTGGATCAATTCGCGCTATGGCATCTTTCTGATACACATTGCCAAAAATTTTACCATTTACCCACTCAAGTTCGTTGATGTTCTGAATTTTCGTAGCCCCCGAATATATATTAATGTAGTCTATCGTTTTAAAATCCTCGGGATTCAACGTCCAGATTTTTTCACTTCCGTCCGACATATAAAGGTATTTACCATCATTGGTCAAGCCCCAACCTTGCATTTTTCTCGGGTAAGGAAAGGTTTTTTCACGCTTCAACGTATTTGCATCATACACAAAAGCCGTCATTTCTGTATACGTAAGTTGATATACCTTATTGTTCAAAACTGTAATGCCTTCGCCAAACATTTCGTTTTCTAAAACTACTTGTTTCAAGATTTTCCCTGTCTTGTAATCTGTTTTGCGCAAACTCGAAATTCCTTTTGTTCCCGTTCCAGCGCCAGTGCCATTACCCGTGTTTTCATATAAGGTATCCCTGAAAAACTCAAGTCCCTGGGTGTAGGCTTTTATATCATGAGGGTAGGTGTTCACTATTTTATACTGCAACAGTTTAGGCTGTACATCCGAAACAACTTCTATTCTCGAAGTCGTTTCCGCAGCGGTTCCTTCTGTATAAACCAATGCTTTTATGCCCAAATAGCCCAATTTTTGGTTATCAAAGGTGTATTCCAAAACCGAAAGATCTGTTTTTGTACCAATTTTTTTGTCATTCACAAAATAAACAATACTGTCTATTGCACTATTTTCGGTATTGTCAATTTGTAATTTTAGGAGGTCATTTTTGGTATATCGCGCTTTCAATTGGCTTTGATTAAAGCTAAATAAAATATTTTTACTTTTTTCAGTTCCGTTACAAGCTACTAGTAAACTGGCTAAAATTATGAAGCCGAACACCTTATGTTTTCTCATGATGTGATTTAAAATTTCAACAATATACAAACTTAATGAATATCTAAAAATGCAGTTGCAAAAATACAAAAAGATTGTATATTTGCACCGGCAAGTCCTACACGACCAGCTCCTGCAAAATCCCCCAGGGTGGGAACGCAGCAAGGGTATGTGGTTGAGCGGTGCGATGTAGGTAGCTTGCCATTTTTTTTTTTTTCAAATATAAGTTATCAAAAATTGGTCTTCCCTACGGAAGATTTTTTTATTTTTGGTCTTTTCGAATTTGGAGCTTTTTCCAGCTATCCGTTCCAATCTTTATTTTTTTTTGAAAAAAAAAAAAATAAAGGATTTCCACTGCTATCTGGGCTAGGGCTTCGCGGTCAAAAAGACACTATCATCTCTTCATCAAAAAATAAAAACCATGGCAAAAGTAGTATTAATCACAGGAGCCTCATCAGGCATCGGAAAATCAATAGGCGAATTGCTGCACCAAAAAGGTTTCGTTGTCTACGGAACCAGTCGAAAACCTGAAGAGTATGCTAATTCGTTATTTCCACTCATTGCCTTAGATGTTAGAAACACTTTAAGCATTGCAAACGCAGTTTCTCAGATTATCAAACAATCGGGTAGGATAGACGTCTTGATTAACAATGCCGGAGTGGGCATCACTGGGCCTTTGGAAGAAATTCCGATGCAGGAAATAAAAAATAATTTCGAAACCAACTTCTTCGGTCCCATCGAAGTCATAAAAGCAACTTTGCCGCAAATGCGTTTACAAAGGTCCGGTTTAATTATAAATATCACATCCATTGCAGGTTATATGGGGTTGCCCTACCGCAGTATTTATTCGGCTTCTAAAGGAGCACTCGAATTGATAACAGAAGCTTTACGAATGGAAGTAAAATCATTTGGCATTAAAATTACCAATGTAGCTCCCGGCGATTTTGCAACCAATATTGCTTCACGTCGTTTTCACGCTCCTGTAATTAATGGTTCAGATTACGAACAATCTTACCGAAAAACGCTCGATTTAATGAACACCCATGTCGATTCAGGAAGTAATCCAACCGACATGGCAAGGGCTATTTTAGAAATTATTCATACGCCAAATCCTATCATCCATTACAAGGTTGGCTCCCTGCTACAAAAATTTTCCATTGTTCTCAAACGAATACTACCCGATACTTGGTTTGAAAGAATGTTGCTGAATCATTATAAACTCTAAACGTGCAAGAAAAGGTTTTACTTTTTATACATGCTAAGCATTACTATAAAATGCGGAAACGTAATATCAACCTGAATTTGATCAATACTGTGTTAAAATCAATTTTTATTAATTTACGAGTAACCTTTTGATTCTCCTGCAAGGTCATTTTCTGAACTTGTAGGTATTTATAATCAAACAAAGACACCTACAAGGTATTAAAAACCTTGCTGGAACTCAAATCTTTCTATGAATCAATATTTTAACAATCGAACTCAGGTTATAAGCTCTCAAATCATTTTTACATTGTTATAATATCGTAGTCTTTTATCAACAATCATTTCTTACTTTTGCAACATTATTTATTTTACTCAAAAAACAAACGTTATTATGAAATTTTTTATCGATACGGCTAATTTGGCACAGATTAAAGAAGCTCAGTCACTGGGTATTCTGGATGGAGTAACTACTAATCCGTCACTGATGGCCAAGGAAGGAATAACAGGTAAAAACAATATCCTGAAGCATTATGTAGACATTTGTAATCTGGTAGATGGCGAGGTTAGTGCCGAGGTCAATGCTACAGATTATGAAGGCATGATTCAAGAAGGTGAGGAGCTTGCTGAATTGCATGAACGAATTGTGGTTAAATTACCGCTTACACAAGACGGAATCAAAGCGTGTAAATATTTTTCTGATCGAGAAATTAAAACCAATATGACTTTGGTTTTTTCGGCAGGTCAGGCTTTATTGGCTGCTAAAGCAGGTGCTACTTTTGTTTCTCCGTTTATCGGACGCTTAGATGATGTTTCGACAGATGGGTTGAATTTGATTCAAGAAATTCGTGAGATTTATGATAATTATGGATATGAAACACAAATTTTAGCTGCTTCAGTGCGTCATACCATGCATATTATTAATTGTGCTAAAATTGGTGCCGACGTCATGACAGGACCTCTCTCTGCTATTTTAGGACTACTCAAACACCCGTTAACAGATATTGGTTTGGCTCAGTTTATTGCTGATTTTGAAAAAGGAAATAAATAATCTGATTTCGATTTTTATAATTTGTTATTGAACCGATTGGCATATTTTGTGACTCTGCCGTGGCTTTTGTGGTAAAAAAGTTTAAGCTATCACAGTGAGTACGCAAAGTTTCACAAATTTTATTCTTTGCAATTTACTTAAGATTTAAAAATTTATAAATTCTATCAAATTTTAATATCGAACGCGCGTTAAGTGATTTTTCTTTTTTTAAAGGGTAGAACTATGTAATGTGTTTTCGCGTTAGGGATAGTAATGGAGCTCTTTTTTATCCCGACTTTTTCGGTCGGGATAAAAAAAGCGGGAATGAATAGCCCGGCACTACTCTTTTCAGGGGGTAGCGTCCTGAAAGGCGGTACCCCCTGAAAAGAGTAGGGCAACGCCCAAGAAAAAAATAGTATTCTATAAAAAAAGTGCGATTTTAGATACCCCAAAATCGCACTTTTTTGTTGAAATTATTTCTTATTTATGAATAGTTTGCTTTCTGTCGGGACCTACAGAAACAATCTTTATGGGAATTTGCAACTCATCTTCAATAAATTGAATGTATTCTTTGAGTTCGATAGGGAGTTGTTCGAAGGTGGTCATTCCTGTTAAATCGGCTTTCCATCCTTTGAATGACTGATAAATAGGAGTTACGTTTTCGGGTTCAATATTATACGGTAAGTGCTTAATTTCTTGACCTTTATACAAATAAGAAGTGGCTACTTGCAGCGTTTCAAATCCTGAAAGTACGTCTCCTTTCATCATCATTAATTGTGTTACGCCATTGACTTGAACAGCATATTTTAGGGCTACGAGGTCTAGCCATCCACAGCGTCTTTGTCGGCCAGTTACGGAGCCGAATTCGTTTCCTACGCGAGCCATTGTAGCACCAACTTCGTCAAAAAGTTCGGTAGGGAAGGGGCCACTGCCTACTCGAGTGGTGTAAGCTTTAAAAATTCCGTAGACTTCGCCAATATGATTTGGAGCAATTCCTAAACCGGTACAAGCTCCTGCAGCGGTTGTATTAGAAGAAGTTACAAAAGGATAGGTGCCAAAATCGATGTCAAGCAGCGAACCTTGTGCACCTTCGGCTAAGATGGTTTTTCCGGCTTTTTGAGCTTGATATAAATATTCTTCGCTGTCGATGAAGGTTAGTTTTTTAAGTTCTTCAACGGCTTCAAAAAATTCTTTTTCGAGTTCGGCAAGATTATATTGTATGTTTACGTCATAAAACTGAATCATTGCTTCGTGTTTGTCGGCTAGTGAGCGGTAGCGTTCTTTGAAGTCGGCTAGTTCAAGATCTCCAACCCGTAAACCGTTTCTGCCTGTTTTGTCCATATAAGTAGGGCCAATTCCTTTGAGCGTCGAGCCAATTTTGGCTTTTCCTTTTGAGGCTTCTGAGGCTGCATCAAGCAAACGATGTGTGGGTAAAATGAGATGGGCTTTTCTGGAGATGATTAATTTTTTAAAGACATCAATGTTGAATTTTGCAAGTCCTTCAACTTCTTTTTGAAAAACTACAGGATCGATAACTACACCATTTCCGATAATGTTGATTGATTTTTCATGAAAAATTCCAGATGGAATAGAACGTAAAACATGTTTAATACCATCAAATTCAAGGGTGTGTCCGGCATTGGGTCCGCCTTGAAATCGGGCAATAATATCATAGTTGGAGGTGAGTACGTCTACAATTTTGCCTTTTCCTTCATCGCCCCATTGCAATCCTAAAAGTAAATCTACGGTCATTATAGTGGTGTTTGTGTGTTTTGAAATCAATTAAAAAATTAGTTGTGCTAAATTTACGTTTTTTGCGTATCGTTTTTTACCGCATAAAAGTAGAGCGAATGATTGAGTACTTTGATATTGAAAATGTCTTCAATGGTTTGTTTTATGGTTTGGATTCTAGGGTCGCAAAATTCGATTACTTCGCCAGTATCGGTCATAATAATATGGTCGTGTTGCTTATCGAAATACGATTTTTCATAATGCGCTTGATTTTGCCCAAATTGGTGTTTTCTTACTAATGCACAGTCCAAAAGGAGTTCGATAGTATTATACAAAGTGGCGCGACTCACACGATAATTTTTATTTTTCATTTTGATATAAAGCTGTTCGATATCAAAATGTTCTTCGCTGTCGTAAATTTCTTGTAGTATGGCATACCGTTCGGGAGTTTTCCGATGGCCATTGATTTCCAGGTATTTGGTAAAAACATTTTTTACAATTTCCTGATTTTTGCTGTTGTCTACTGAAATGAGTGTCATATCCTGCAAATATAACAATTTAGTTTTAATGAAAAAATAATCTTATACGAGAGTGGCACGACATTTTCTATTTTACATAATATAAATTATGATTCAAATTATATAACGGTAAAACAACAGTTGGTACACAACTTTATATTTAGTTACAATCCTTTTTCGTCAGGTCTGATAATCATACGATACGATTGATCTTTAGCAAAATAAGCCACCATCCAATTATAAAACGTTTTAAAACGGTTTCTATACGTAATTAGCGAAAATAAATGCACAAACAACCAAACCAACCAAGCCAATAAACCATTAAAATGTAATTTTGGTTTCGGAAGATCTACAACTGCTTTATTTTTACCAATGATGGCCATCGAACCTTTATCATCATAAACAAACGGTTTTAGCGCTTGATTGCGTAACATGAAAATAAAATTCTTAGCTACATTTTTACCTTGTTGAATGGCGGTTTGAGCTACTTGCGGATGACCCGATGGAAAATTAGCATCATCAAACATGATACAAGTATCGCCAATGGCATAGATATTTGTATACGATTTTACTTTGTTAAAAGCATCTGTTATCATCCTGCTACTTGGTCCGTAGCTTTCAGGATTGATTCCTTGAAATTGTTTAGCTCTGACACCAGCTGCCCAAATTAAATTTTTTGTAGCTATGGTAGTTCCATCACCAAAATAAACCAAATCGTCTTTGTAGTCTATCACACGGGTATTTAATTTTACTACAACGCCTATCTTAGTAAGTGATTCCAACGTATTCTTTTGGGATGCCTCAGACATTGGCGATAACAAAGCTTTTCCGCCATCTACTAAATATAGATTACTCGCAGTTGTAGATAATTCGGGATATTCTTTAAGTAAAATTCCGTTTCGCATTTCGGCCAACATGCCAGAAACTTCCACACCTGTGGGACCGCCACCTGCTACTACTACGGTTAACAATTTTCGACGTTCTCGTATATCTTTTGTAATAACCGCTTTTTCAAGATTTTGCAATAATCTGTTTCGCATCTCAATTGCATCTGTCAGCGTCTTCATGGGTATGGCATTTTTTGCCACATTTTCCATTCCAAAAAAGCTGGTTTCGGCACCGGTGGCAAAAACCAATTGGTCGTATGTTAACTCTCCATCGTCTAAAATAAGTTTATTTTCTTCTGGAATAACACGCAGCAGTTCGGCCAATCGAAAAGTTAAATTTTTTTTACCGGCGAAAAATTTTCTAAAAGGATAACTAATGCTTGAAGGTTCTAAATACGCAGTGGCTACTTGATAAATAAGCGGTGGAAAAAAATTATAATTATTTTTATCAACAAGGGTCACGTGAATATCGGGCACGTTGGTAAGTTCTCTAGCTAAATTTATTCCTGCAAACCCCCCTCCTACAACAACTATTTTCATCTTTTTAGGCTTTATTGGTAGTTAAAAATTTTGATTGTACTGTTTGTAAAATTGAATTCAAATGTACTATTTTGTCTGCACATGATTAGGTTTTCAGGAGTACTTTATTAAAAGTTTATGACTTAGAAAGTTTCAGAACAGTAAGGGTTTTGGGTTGCAAATGGTATCTTTGCCCGCTTAAATATTTTAAACGAATGGATCAAGAACAAAAACGCTCAGTGGTTATCGTACTTGGATGGTTGACCGCATTGGGACCGTTTTCTATAGATATGTATTTGCCTGGTTTTACAGGAATTGCAAAAGATTTAAATACCTCTGTCAGCAATGTTTCGTTAACGCTATCATCTTATTTTGTAGGAATTTGTGTTGGACAATTACTCTACGGACCACTTTTGGATCGTTTTGGAAGAAAAAAGCCGCTTTACATAGGTTTACTCGTTTACATTCTAGCTTCTTTTTTGTGCTATTTTGTTACATCAATTGATTACTTTATTGGTTTACGGTTTATTCAAGCGGTTGGAAGTTGCGGTGCATCTGTGGCGGCAATGACTATGGTTCGAGATCTTTTTCCGGTGAAAGATATTCCAAAAATATATGCAAAATTGATGCTCATTCTAGGACTTTCGCCTATGTTGGCACCTACTCTAGGAGGTTATATTACCGCCGATTTTGGTTGGCACATGGTTTTTATGGCCTTAACTTGGATGGGAATAGGTATTTTAGCAGCCTCTCACCTATTCCTTAAAAGTACGTATAGGCCTGATCGTACGATTTCGTTGAAACCAAAACCAATTTTGATGAACTACATCGCTATTTCTAAGGAACCCATTTTCTACACCTATGCTTTAACGGGTGCAGTGGCATTCTCAGGATTATTTACCTACGTAGCGAGTTCGCCCATAATTTTTATGAATATTTTTGCAGTAGACGAAAAAACCTACGGCTGGATTTTTGCGTTTTTATCCGTAAGTTTTATCGGAACCAGTCAAATCAATTCGTACTTACTGCGCTATTTTTCGAGCCAGAAGTTGGTTTCTTATGGTTTAAAAATTCAGTTTTCAGTAAGCCTAGCTTTTGCCCTGCTTGCTTATTTGGATTGGCTCAATCTGTATGGCGTTATTACTATGCTGTTTATTTACTTGGGCTGTTTAGGGTTGTGTAGCCCGAATACTGCTGGTTTATCTTTAGCTCCTTTTGCAAAAAATGCCGGAAGTGCTTCGGCTTTGATGGGTGCTTTTCAAATGGGATTAGGGGCTTTGGCATCAGTGGTTGTAGGCGTTTTTGTGTCTGATTCTGTCTTTCCTGTGGCTCTGATTTTTATCGGCTCGTCTTTTATTGCGTTATTAATTTTACATTTTGGAAAGCAAAACATCAAACTTCAAACACATACAGCAGAGGTTTAATCTTCTTCGGCAAAGATTTTTTCGCGGTATTTTTTTCCAATCAACAAGGTGAGTTTGAGTTTGTAATCTTCCACCAGCCATTCGCGATAGTTTTTACTGCAATTACTCAAACAATTTGAGTAACGTTTGATCCGGCATTCGATATCATCGGCAAGTTCTTTGGCTAAGTTTTTAGCTTCCTGAATCGAATCAGCATTGTACACACACATTATGGCGTGTTGTTCTAAAGACTGGTCGAGCACAACTTTTGAGCGTTCGTTTTGAGCAATGGCTTTTTTATGCATTTCATCTACATCAAAGTCAATATGGGGTGTATTGCTAAATTTCGCCCTTAATTCGGGTGGCATTTGGTATTTAAAATGCATTTCAATTTCGGCATCCGCCCGTAAATTCTCCAAATAATATTCAGGCGACCTAAAAATATGTTGCCAATTGATAGGATCGCTCCATAAGCCGAATCTAGCGGCATTATTACCTAAATCAATAACGGTAAACGTGTCTTTATTTTTTAATTTTCGAGAGCCACGTCCTATCATTTGATAGTATAAGGTCAAGGATTTGGTAGCACGATTTAGTATAATAGTTTCTACCGTGGGCTCGTCAAATCCGGTGGTAAGAATACCAACAGAGGTTAAAATGGCATCGGGTGTGTGTTTAAACCAGTTTAAAATTTCTCGTCGGTCTTCATTATTGTGTGTGTTATCGAGGTGTCTGATGTCAAATCCGGCAGCCCGAAACGTTTCATAAACATAAAGCGATGTACTGATTCCGTTATTAAAAATAAGTGTTTTTTTTCCTAACGATTTTTCGGTGTATGCATGAAGCAGCATTTCTTGCATGACCATGTTTGTATACAAATCGTCTGAAGATTTTACAGTATAATCGCCATTGATACCTACTTTCAAAGAACTTAATCCTACATTATAAGTATATGTAATGGCTTTTGCAAGAAAACCCTTGTCGATAAGTGATGAAATGGTATCGCCTATAATTAACTCGTTATAATTCTCGTTCATGGGTTTTTTGATGTTCGAACTCAACGGTGTTGCCGTTACACCAAGAATAAACGAATTTTTAAACGAACCAAATAATTTGCGAAATGAGTTGTAGTGTGCCTCATCAATAATCACTAAACCTACATTCTCAATGGCCAATAATTCATCGTTCAAACGATTTTTTAAGGTTTCTACCATGGCCACAAAGCACGAATAATCTTCTTGATCATCGAGTACTTTTATCTTACTGTTAATAATTTTATTTTTAACGCCAAATCCTTTTAAAATTTTAGATGTCTGTTTGCACAGCTCGATACGATGGGTTAATACTACTACTTTTTTATCATGGTAGGTTAGATATCGTCGCACTATTTCCGAAAAAATTACTGTTTTTCCTCCACCAGTAGGCAATTGATACAATAAATGATAATTAGATGGTGTGTTGTCCATCCGGTCAAAAATGGCATCAATATCTTTTTTTTGGTAGTCGTAGAGTATTTTTTTTTCGTCTTGGATAGAAGGATGGAGCGAATCTAACATAAAATTTTAGTGATTTTTGCAAAAATACGCTTAAATAAAGCAATTGCAATCATTATTATGCAAGAAATCCTAGTTAAAAAGTATTCTAATAGTCAAATCGTTCAACCACAGCTGAAAATTCAGGATGATTGCGCCAACCTTGATTTGCTGCGTCAAGAACAATTTTTTGTATGCGATCAAAAAATGAATCTAAAATTCCTTTTTCAATCATAAATGATACACTTTGTACAAAGGAATTAAAAAAACTTTTATAAAAAGAATCCATTTTGATACGATTGATTGCCGAAAATGTCAGCCCAAGTTCAACGTTATACAGCATTAGATCGGCTATCATGAAATTATCTACACCCAGATTGATAAAATGCTTAAGTATTTTTTGTGCTACCGACCTTCGCATTTTGGGTCTTTTGGCTTTTACCGGAAAATACTCGTAGCTAATTTTCACCTTGGCTTCGCGAATTAGTTTTTCTTCATTCGGATTAAAAACAAAATCGTAATAAGTTTTTACCTCGGGAAATTTTCCATACAAGTCAAGTATTTGTTCTTGAATTTGTTGGTGATTCAGTTCCGATAAATAATTTTTTAAATCTCGCTTGCTCATTTAAAAATTGAAATAGATAGTGCATTTATGATTGGATTAACAATGATAATACTTATTTTTGTGTTTTACAAATTTACGTCAACCATGGAAAAAGGAATAAAATTTACACCAGCAGACAAATACATTATTAATCCCGTAAACAGTTTTATCAGTAAATCGACTACCGGTGGAATTGTACTTTTTATTTCGGCTGTTGTAGCTATTATTTTGGCTAATTCTTCTCTTGGCGAATGGTACCATCACATTTGGGAACACAAAATTGGGCTCAACTTTGACGGTGTAACGTACTTGAATTATTCCATACACCATTGGGTAAATGATGGCTTGATGGCGATTTTTTTCTTTGTTGTTGGACTTGAATTAAAACGAGAATTAATCGGTGGCGAACTATCGAGCCCTAAAAAAGCAATGCTACCTATTATAGCGGCAATTGGTGGAATGATTGTTCCGGCTATCATTTATACAATTTTTAATTTCGGTACCGATGCTGATCATGGCTGGGGAATCCCGATGGCTACTGATATTGCTTTTGCCCTTGGTGTTTTGTACCTGCTTGGCGACAGAATTCCTAATTCCTTAAAAGTATTTTTGACCGCCTTGGCAATTGTTGACGATTTGGGTGCGGTTTTGGTAATCGCTATTTTTTATACTGCCGAAATTAATTTTACGATGCTTTTTACCGGTCTAAGCTTTGTAGCATTTCTTTTGGCAAGCAAAGCTTTTGGTATCAGAAACACTTTTTATTTCGCCATCATCGGAATTTTTGGGGTTTGGCTACCGTTCTTACTATCGGGCGTTCATGCCACAATTGCAGCTGTTTTGGTTGCATTTACTATTCCTGCCGATTCTCGTGTGAGCGAAAATGCTTTCATCGAAAAAATCAGTCTCTTTTTAAAGCAGTTTAAATTTGCCGACCAGAATGAAAAAGCACCTACTTTAACGACTGAACAATTACATGTATTAAATGATATGAGTAAGGTGACCAAAGATGCCATGACACCCCTTCAACGTTTAGAACACAACATGCATCCCTTGGTAAGCTTTTTTATAATGCCGGTTTTTGCGTTAGCCAATGCCGGTGTAACCTTTTCGAATGATATTTTGGCCGAAGCAACAAGCACCGTTACCCTTGGAGTAGCTTTGGGCTTAATTATCGGAAAAGTGATTGGCGTTTTTGGGATTTCTATGGCTGTCATCAAATTAAAAATAGCCAATATGCCTTCGGGTCTCAATACGAAACATCTTTTTGGTGTAGGTTTTCTGGCCGCTATTGGTTTTACCATGTCTTTATTTGTAACCAATTTGGCTTTTATTGGTCCTGATCCAGCTTTGAATGCGGAACATCAATTACAGGCTAAATTGGGAATTTTTATGGCATCCTTAATAGCCGGAATTATAGGTTTTTTAATCTTAAAAGCGAATAGTAAAAAATAAAAATTAACAGTAAATATGCTCAAGTCATTTAAAATTGTGGCCATCCTGGAAGGAATATCCTATTTAGCGTTGTTTGCCAATATGTTACTCATCAAACCCAATAATATGGAGGTATACAAAATGCTCTTGTACCCTATCGGGATGTCGCACGGCATTTTATTTTTAGGATATTGCGTTTTAGCTCTTATGTTAAAAATTGAATTGAATTGGAGCTGGCAGAAACTTGGTATTATTTGGCTCGCCTCTCTCCTACCGTTTGCTACTTTTTGGGTAGAAAAAAAATATTTGTAAATGATTGAAAATCAAATAGAACCTGTAATTAACTTTACCTATATTACACTCATCGACTTGGGAGTTAACGCTTATTTGGCTACTTATCTGAGTGCGTTAGTAAATCTGCTGTTTTTGTTTGTCCTTTCGTATGTGTTTTTTTTGATTTGTCGCTATTCGCTCAATAGGCTGTTTCATTTTATTGCTAGAACGACAAAGACGACCTTCGACGATTTATTAATTTCCAACAAAACAGCTAAATATCTTTCTCATTTAATACCATTGCTCTTGGTGTATAAAGCAGTGCCTGTTATTCTGAAAAAATTTATTTATTGGGAAGGTATTTTCGGGAAAATCATCGACGGTTACATCGTAATTCTGATTCTTTTGATTATCCGAACCATTTTTAATGCACTCCGAGATTACTTAAAACTGAAACCCCGCTACAGCGATAAACCCATAGACAGTTACATTCAGGTCATTATGATTGTCCTTTGGACGTTTGGTGTAATTGCCATCGTTTTGATGCTATTTAATATTTCTTTAAGAACACTTTTTACCACTTTTGGAGCCATTTCGGCCATTGTGTTATTGATTTTTAGAGATACCATACTCGGTTTTATTGCCAGTGTTCAAGTTTCTGTAAACGATATGGTTCGGATTGGAGATTGGATTACGATGGATAAATACGGGGCCGATGGAACAGTGATCGAAATAAATCTTGCCACCGTAAAAGTCCGAAATTTTGACAATACCATCTCTACCATTCCTACGTATTCCTTGATTTCTGATTCATTTAAAAACTGGCGAGGTATGTTCAATTCGGATGGACGTAGAATTAAAAGACACGTGCTTATCAAATCCAGCAGTATTCGTTTTTTACGTGAAGAAGAAATTGCCAAGTTAAAGAAAATTCAACTACTATCGGATTATATAACCGAACGTCAAGCGGAAATTGAAGCGCATAACCAATCCAGAAATGTCGATAAATCGTTATTAGTCAACGGACGAAACCTTACTAATTTCGGTTTGTTCAGAAAGTACATCAATGAATACCTTGCCGCATATCCGGGACTAAACAAAGAAATGACCTTGCTATGCAGGCAGTTACAATCAACCGAATTTGGGATTCCGTTAGAAATTTACGCCTTTACAGAGGATAAAACCTGGATAAATTACGAATACGTCATGGCCGATATATTTGACCACCTCATTGCATCGGTCGTTTATTTTGACCTTGAGATTTCTGAATTGCAAACTGTAGATCCAAAATCACAAAGCAATAAATCGATTAACGATCGGACATAAAAAAATGGAAGCTGTATCGGCTTCCATTTTTTAAAAAAGAATATTTTATTCTCCCGCGTTTTTCTTAGCTCTTTTTTCTTTGTACAGTTCCCAAGAGGCACCGCCAACCCAGTATGATACAAATCCAACTAAAAAAATCATAAGCCAAAAACCAATGGTTAAGACAGTTAAAAAGAGAATAAAACCTAAGTACTGTTGAAATTCAAACATATTTTCCGGAATTAATGAATTTAGGTCAAAAGTAACGCATATAATTTAGGTTTCCAAAAGATACGTTGATTATTTTACGAAATTCAGCTTCCAAAAATAATTAAGGCAATGTTAAACAATTTCTCAAAAGTTCAATTTACTTTTGCTTAATCAATTTCGATTTAGAAGATTTGGCAGTACTGAAGGTTTACACGTTTCTAATAAAATGTGTGCCTCCGTTTGATTTGTGCTCCATCTCGAAACAAAGTGTACAACTAATCTTACTTTTATAGGACATGAAAAATGAACCAAAATTTACCGCTCTACACCGAATTTTACACTGGTCAATAAGTATTGCCATGCTCGTACTCTTTATCACAGGATTTCTTAGAATGTACTGGATGAATAAAAAAGAAATGGTAAACGTAATTGTGACTAAAACGCAAGCTCATCCGATACCCGAAGATGTAGTTTCGGATATTGCCTCAACCATCAGACAGCCTATGTGGGAGTGGCATGAAATTTTTTCGAACGTAATGATTGTTCTCTTTATCGTCAGAATTATCTACATGCTAATTAAAGGCATTCGGTTTCCAAATCCATTCAACAGGTTACTTCCTTTAAAAGAACGTATTCAAGGTATGGTTTACATTTATTTCTATGTTTGGGTATCTATTGCAGCATTTACAGGAATATGCATTCACAATCACTTTCTAGATTCCTATCATGACCAAATTGAGATGGTACACAAATGGGGCATCTATTGGTTTCCTATTTTTATTGTGCTTCATTTGCTTGGAATAGCCATCGCAGAAAATACTACAAAAAAGGGAATTTCTTCTAAAATGATTGGAGGCGAATAAGTTATTTTTTAGTTTTAATTAGGATTTAGAATTTTTTTAAAAGTGTTAAAACTGCTACATTTGGCCACAAAAAAAACAATCACACAAAATAATAAAACCATGGAATACAGAATTGAAAAAGATACAATGGGTGAAGTAAAAGTTCCTGCTGATAAATATTGGGGAGCTCAAACCGAACGTTCTAGAAACAACTTTAAAATCGGACCGTCAGCTTCTATGCCTAAGGAAATCATCGAAGGATTTGCTTACCTTAAAAAAGCAGCTGCTTATGCAAATTGCGATTTAGGCGTATTATCTACAGAAAAAAGAAACGCTATCGCAGCGGTTTGCGACGAAATTTTGGCAGGAAAACTAGACGATCAGTTTCCGTTGGTTATTTGGCAAACGGGTTCAGGTACACAAAGCAATATGAATGTAAATGAGGTAGTTGCCAATAGAGCACAAGTCTTAGCTGGATATAAAATTGGCGAAGGCGAACCCATTTTGAAAGCCAACGACGATGTCAATAAATCGCAATCTTCAAACGATACTTTTCCAACCGGAATGCACATTGCAGCTTATAAAGCGGTAGTAGAAATCACAATTCCTGGCGTTGAAAAATTAAGAGATACCCTTCAAGCCAAGTCAACTGAATTTATGAATGTAGTAAAAATTGGTCGTACTCATTTAATGGATGCCACTCCCCTAACTTTGGGTCAGGAACTTTCAGGTTATGTAGCACAATTAAACTACGGGTTAAAGGCTTTAAAAAATACCTTATCCCACTTGTCTGAGTTGGCTTTAGGAGGCACCGCTGTAGGAACAGGACTCAACACGCCAGAAGGTTATGATGTAAAAGTAGCAGCATACATTGCGCAATTTACCAATCATCCGTTTGTCACCGCACCTAATAAATTTGAAGCTTTAGCTTCACATGACGCTATTGTAGAAGCTCACGGCGCTTTAAAGCAATTAGCCGTTTCTTTGAATAAAATTGCCAATGACGTTAGAATGTTGGCCTCTGGTCCACGTTCTGGTATTGGAGAAATTTTAATCCCTGAAAATGAACCCGGTTCGTCAATCATGCCTGGAAAAGTAAACCCAACCCAATGCGAAGCCTTAACAATGGTTTGTGCTCAAGTTATGGGTAACGACGTGGCAATTTCGGTAGGTGGCATGCAAGGTCATTATGAATTGAACGTTTTCAAACCCGTAATGGCTGCTAATTTCTTGCAATCCGCACGACTTCTTGGCGATGCTTGTGTTTCATTTGACGAACATTGTGCTCAAGGTATTGAACCTAACTACGGCAGAATTAAAGAATTAGTAGATAATTCGTTAATGCTAGTTACCGCTTTAAATACAAAAATTGGATACTACAAATCAGCCGAAATTGCACAAACCGCACATAAAAACGGCACGACTTTAAAAGAAGAAGCCGTCAGACTTGGTTATGTTACTGCCGAAGATTTTGATGCTTGGGTTAAACCTGAGGAAATGGTAGGTAAACTTAATTAATCCGTTGTATTTTCAAAAACCAAAAAGCCTGAAAAATAGTTATTTCAGGCTTTTTTTGTAAGCAAAAATCTTAAGTTATTTCCATGAAATACTTTTCATATTATTTTCTCTTTGAACGAATTGAAGCTTTGAACCACAAGATTTTTTGTACATTTACGATATAATAGAAAAATCGTTCCTTTTCCAAAAAAAGCAGTCTGAGTTGAGCATTTTTAAAAACAGCTTTCGATTCAACAAAAACTAAAAAACGCATCCAATGAAATCTAAATGGTTTATATTTATTTTACTTTTTATAACCTCTAGCCCACTTTTAGCCCAAAATTTTACGCGAAGAGATTCCTTGCAAGGCGGTTTTTCTTTCGAAAGAATGTGCTTTGATGTGCAACGATACGACTTAAGTATTACTGTCAATCCAGAACAAAAATACCTTTTTGGTTCGAATACGATTACATTTAAAATGAATCAAAAATCTGGTAAAATTCAACTGGATTTATTTGAGAATATGCAAGTTGACAGTATTGTATTCAATACCAAAAAAGTGGCATTTACTAGAGAATTTGGTGCCGTATTCGTGCAATTTCCCAAGCCACTTGAAGTTACAAATGACTTACACCAACTGCAATTTTACTACTCCGGATTTCCAAAAATAGCAAAAAATGCGCCATGGGATGGTGGATTTGTTTTTGAAAATGATAAAAACAATAAACCATGGATTGGTGTTGCCGTCCAAGGAACAGGTGCCAGTTTATGGTTTCCGGTGAAAGATTCGCAAAGCGATGAACCTGATTTAGGCATTTCAGTAAAAGTTGCTGTACCTCAAGGGTTAATGAATGTTTCAAATGGTCGATTTAAAGGAAGCGTCGACTTACAAAACGGTTACAAGCGTTGGGATTGGGAAGTTCTAAAACCCATCAATTCATACAACATCACCATCAATATTGGCGATTATGTTCATTTGAAAGACAAATACCAAAATGTAGATTTAGATTATTATGTTTTGCGTGGAAACGAAAAAGTTGCTAAGAAACAATTTAAAGTTGTCAAACCGATGATGGCATGTTTTGAAAGTAAGTTTGGAACATATCCATTTACAGAGGATGGTTTTAAATTAATTGAAACTAATTATTTAGGTATGGAACATCAAAGTGCTGTTTCTTACGGAAATAAATATAAAAAAGGATATTTAGGAAGGGATCTTTCTGGAACAGGAATCGGACTTTTATTTGACTATATCATTATTCATGAAACGGCTCACGAATGGTTTGGAAATAGTGTTACATCTCGCGATATTGCCGATATGTGGATACACGAATCTTTTACAACCTATGCCGAATCAGTTTTTGTGGAATGTCAGATGGGCAAAGAAAAAGCCATAGAATACATCAACGGACAAAAACGTTTGGTGCGAAACAGCAACCCAATTTTAGGAAAATATGGCGTTAATGATAAAGGTTCTGGCGATATGTATTACAAAGGAAGTTTGGTTTTGAATACCTTACGAAATGCCATCGACAACGATGAAAAGTGGTGGAGAATCTTGAAAAAATTTACCGAAAGTAACCGCTTAAAAATTATCGAAACAAAAGATGTAATTGACTATTTTTCTGCCGAAGTCGGATGGAATCTCAACCCGTTTTTTAACCAATATTTGCAATTCAATGCCATTCCACATTTAGAAACCAAAATAACAGATACAGCCTTCAGTTACCGATGGAAAACAGATGTAACTGATTTTGAACTACCCTTGTTTATAAGTGTAAATCAACAGAAAGTAAAACTCAATCCTACATCCGATTGGAACGAAATTTCGATAGAAAAAAATGCTCAAGTTGAAATTCCTACGCATCTATTTTACATCACAAAATAACAACTCATACTTTTTGGGTTGGAAAGCGACTCAGCATTATCGTACCAAATAGATAGTTACATCAAACACCAATTTTTTAAAAAAATGACCAATCGAGATACATTTATTACCACTTCAAGAGGCGATTCGTTCGGCAAAATTTCGGCAGAAACATCTGCAGAAGAATTTTTTCAGAATGAAACTCTCCGACCGATAGCAAAGCTACAAAACGACATTTTACTAGCTGTTTTTCAAGAATATATTGACAAAAGCAAAATTGATTTTCGGCAATATTCTGTGCAAAAGAAAATGGATTTTGTAGAGTTGACGCTTAAAAAAGACATAAAATTTCAAAATCTAATCAAAGGAATTTTTATCGGATTTTTTACTTTAGAAGAATATAACCGCTACAGTCAGAACAGCTCGGCATTAAATAAACGCATTATGAATCTTACTATTGAACGTATTAAATCGCAAATGCAACTCATAACAAACTTCTAAATTTCTAAACGTTTCACTAAAAATCTTTGCCTTCAGAAAAGTTTTACAACCTTAAAAAAAGCAGTACTTTTACCGAGAAATAAACAATCAAAAAAATGATGAAAAATACAGCTTTAAAGCACATTCACGAGAACTTAGGAGCCAAAATACTTCCCTTTGCAGGATACAATATGCCTATTTTGTATGAAGGAGTAAATGCGGAACATGAAACTGTTCGAAATGCCGTAGGTGTTTTTGATGTTTCGCACATGGGCGAATTTTTTATTTCAGGCCCGAATGCCTTGGCGTTAATCCAAAAAATTACTACCAATGATGCCTCAACACTCACGGTGGGGAGAGCTCAATATTCTTGTTTTCCAAATAATGAAGGCGGCATTGTAGATGATTTAATCATTTACAAAATGAAAGAAGACGAATATTTATTGGTGGTGAATGCATCTAATATTGAAAAAGATTGGAACTGGATATCAAAGCACAACGATGTAAATGCTGAAATGAAAAACGCTTCGGAAGAATATAGTTTACTTGCCATTCAAGGCCCAAAAGCCATAGAAGCCATGCAATCGTTAACTGCTGTTGATCTTGCAGCCATCAAATACTATCATTTTGAAGTAGGTACTTTTGCAGGAATTGAAAATGTAATTATCTCTGCCACAGGTTATACTGGCTCTGGAGGTTTCGAAATTTATTGCAAAAACGAAGACGTAGAACACATTTGGCACAAAGCTTTTGAGGCAGGCGCTTCGTTTGGAATCAAACCTATTGGCCTTGCCGCTCGCGATACATTACGTTTAGAAATGGGTTTTTGCTTATACGGAAACGACATTAACGATACAACATCACCTATCGAAGCTGGTTTAGGTTGGATTACAAAATTCACAAAAGATTTTGTAAACGCCGAAAACTTAAAACTTCAAAAAGAACAAGGCGTACAACGAAAATTAGTCGGATTTGAATTAATCGACCGTGGCGTTCCACGTCAAGACTACGAAATTGTGGATAAAGAGGGCAATACAATAGGTGTTGTAACCTCAGGAACCATGGCACCTTCACTCAACAAAGGTATTGGTTTAGGATATGTTACTAGTGCATTTTCAGCACCAGATAGCGAAATTTTTATCCGCATCCGAAAAAATGATGTAGCCGCCAAAGTAGTAAAACTACCTTTTTATAAAAAATAATTTTTTTTCGTCAACTACTTCACTACTTCTAATTTTTAGCGCCAAATTTTAAAGCGTTTTTAAGGTTAGAAGTAGTTTTTTTTTAAAAAATATGTGCTGTTTTAGAATTGAAATTGCCTTTCGGGAAATTTGCCTTTAGCATCTTTAAAATGCGGTAAAATTATTTTTATATCCTCTTCATAATTACCTGTAATATACACGGGTTGTCCGAGTTTAACCTCTTTTTTGCTGTAATCAAAAGCCACAGGAATAATAGGAACATTTGCTTTTAAAGCGATATAATAAAAACCCGTTTTGAGTTGGGTTACTTTTTTTCGCGTGCCTTCAGGGGCAATTGCCATTCTAAAAACCGGTCGCGAGTTAAAAATATCCACCGTGGCATCTACATTGTTTTTTCCGCCACTTCTATCGAGTGCTGCACCGCCAACATTCCTAAAATACCAACCCCAAGGAAACTTAAACAATTCTTTTTTGCCTACAAAATTCATTTCCAAACCAATAATTCCTCGTGAAAACAAACCTACAAAAAAATCAAAATTACAGGTGTGAGGCATTACCATAAGTACACATTTTTTGACTTTAGCATCCATCGTTCCTACGATTCTCCAACCTAATATTCGAAAAAAAATAAATTTATAAAGCTCTTTTTTCATCTTTCAATTTTTCGTAAAAATACTACTTTGTCTTTTATTTCCATGCAAAAATTAATAACACTTGGTTACGTAATTATAAAGCCAATAATATGCATTATAAAATTCAAATATCCTCGATTGGGTAGGTAAACATAATCGATTTTGCAAAAAAATACAACGGGAACCGATGATTTGAACTTAGTAGTTTTCAATTAATGAAAATTTCAATCATTTTTATTCGAAATTTAGGTTTAAGCGTTGTTTTTTCCAACAAAAAAATCTTGCTATGATTGATGGATGTTTTATTTTTGCCACACTAAAACAACTTTAAGAAATGGGAAGAGCATTTGAATTTAGAAAAGGAAGAAAAATGAAACGCTGGTCGGCAATGGCCAAGGCATTTACCAGAATCGGAAAAGACATTGTTATGGCTGTTAAGGAAGGTGGCCCAAATCCTGAAGCCAATTCTCGACTTAGAGCCGTGATACAAAACGCCAAGGCCGCCAACATGCCCAAAGAAAATGTAGAACGAGCCATTAAAAAAGCAACTGATAAAGATACCGCCAATTATAAAGAGGTACTATTTGAAGGATATGCACCTCACGGAATTGCACTTTTAATCGAAACGGCTACTGATAATAACAACCGCACTGTGGCCAACATCAGAAGTTATTTTAATAAATGTAACGGAACGCTTGGTACACAAGGCTCAGTAGAATTTATGTTTGACCATACGTGTAACTTCAGGATTCCCGCTAAAGGAATTGATGTGGAAGAAATGGAGTTGGAATTTATTGATTTTGGTGCAGAAGAAATATTTGTAGACGAAGATGATGTGCTAATTTATGCTCCTTTCGAAAGTTTTGGCGCCATCCAAAAAGAACTAGAAAACAGAAATATCGAAATATTATCGTCCGGTTTTGAACGTATACCACAAATTACTAAGGAGTTAACACCAGAACAGATAGCGGATGTAGAAAAATTATTAGAAAAAATCGAGGAAGATGATGACGTTCAAAACGTTTACCACACGATGCAAGAATAATCCGGTACTACTTCCAAACACAAATCAACTCCCCTAAAAAGGAGTTTTCTTTTTTATAAAACCTTTTAATAAAAAAAAGTTTACAATAAAATTGGCAACTTAACGCTTTAATAAAAAGTAAATTGCAGTACATTAGCATCAAATAAATTATAAAATGAATCACATAAAAATACTTTGGGTAGACGACGAAATTGACTTACTCAAACCACATATCTTATTTTTAGAGAAAAAAAACTACCACGTTACTACTTGTAATAATGGTCGAGATGCGGTTGATATTTTTGAAGAAAACAATTTCGACATTGTATTTTTAGACGAAAACATGCCTGGAATGAGCGGCTTAGAAACGCTCCAGGAAATAAAAGAAAAAAAATCTTCGACGCCTGTAATCATGATTACCAAAAGTGAAGAGGAGTATATAATGGAAGAAGCCATTGGTTCAAAAATAGCCGACTATTTGATAAAACCAGTAAACCCGAATCAAATACTACTGAGTTTAAAAAAGAATCTCGATCACTCGCGCTTGGTTTCAGAAAAAACCACATTAGATTATCAAAAAGAGTTTCGAAAGATAGCCATGGATTTAGCCATGGTCAATTCTTATGAAGAATGGGCCGAATTATATAAAAAATTAATTTATTGGGAAATTGAGTTAGAAAACATCGACGACCTCAATATGATTAGCATTCTCGAATCACAAAAAGTAGAAGCCAACTCGCAATTTGCTAAATTTATAGAACGAAATTACGAAGATTGGTTTGATGTAAAAGGCTCAAAACCAATTATGTCTCATACGCTTTTTAGAGAATTGGTGGTGCCAGAATTAGTCAAGAAAGACAAACCAGTTTTATTTATTGTTATCGATAATTTGAGGTATGATCAATGGAAAGTGTTTGAAAATGTGGTAAACAATCACTATAAATTAGAAAAGGAAGTACCCTATTATGCCATTTTACCAACGGCGACTCAATATGCGAGAAATGCCTTATTTTCAGGACTTTTGCCCATCGATATGGAAAAAAAATTTCCGCAATATTGGAAAAATGATGTAGACGAAGGCGGAAAAAACTTGTATGAAGCCGAATTTTTAACCGAACATTTAAAACGTTTGGGATTGAATATCAAGCAAGATTACTTTAAAATTACCAATCTTAGCAGCGGCAAAAAATTGGCAGAAAATTTTAAAACCCTCAAAAACAATGACCTTGTAAGTATTGTTTACAATTTTGTTGATATGCTTTCGCATGCTAAAACCGAAATGGATGTTGTTAAAGAATTAGCCTCAGACGATAAAGCCTATCGCTCATTAACGCTAAGTTGGTTTAAAAATTCGCCTTTATTAGAGATTATTCAGCAAGCCCAGAAGCTCAATTTCAAACTCATCATTACCACTGATCATGGTACAATCAACGTAAAAAATCCGTCGAAAGTTATTGGCGATAAAAATACGAGTCTCAATTTACGATACAAAACCGGCCGAAGTTTGACTTACGAAGACAAAGATGTTTATGCCGTAAAAGACCCAAAAAGCATCGGATTACCAACCATAAACATGAGTAGTTCGTATATTTTTGCCAAAAATGATTTATTTTTAGCCTACGTGAATAACTACAATCATTATGTGAGTTACTATCGAAATACGTATCAGCACGGTGGAATTTCGTTAGAAGAAATGATTGTTCCTTTTTTAGTTTTCCAACCTAAATAAAAATTCAAATAGTTTGTATATAATGACTTATGTTTTTTTACTTGAACAATTACATGAAGCCGCAAAAGCGGTGTTGAATAGCAATCCACACCGTGTAATTTTATTTAATGGCGAAATGGGAATTGGCAAAACTACTTTCATTAAAGCACTTTGTGAAGTTTTAGGAGTAACCGAGCCCACAAGCAGCCCTACATTTTCGTTGGTCAATCAATATCAAACGCAAGATGGAATTACGATTTATCATTTTGATGTCTATCGATTAAAAGAAGAACGTGAGGCATACGACATAGGAATGGACGAATACTTAGATTCAGGAGCTTGGAATTTTATTGAGTGGGCCGAAAAAATACCATCATTAATTCCAGATGCCTACAGCGTGATCGACTTAGAAAAATTGTCCGATGGAACTCGAAAATTAACACTTACCTCCTATCCGTAATCACGCAAAAACTAATTTAAATGACATGTTAAAAAGAACAATTAATTTTGTACTTTAGAAGTCTATTAATTTGAATGAGATGTCGATATCACCATTTACAAAACAACAACTGATTCCTCAGGAGGAAAAACTAGAAATGGAGCGTCATAAAAGTGCCCTTTTTATTGGTATTCCTAAAGAAACTTGCTTTCAAGAAAGACGTATTTGCCTCACACCTGATGCTGTAAATTCGTTAGTATATCACGGACATCGCGTTATGATTGAAGCGGGTGCTGGCGAAAGCTCGAGTTACAGCGATAAAGAATACAGCGAGGCAGGTGCTGAAATTACAAATGACACAAAAAAAGTGTTTTCTTGTCCGATTGTATTAAAAGTAGAACCACCTACGCTATCTGAAATTGAGTGGATGAACCCGCAAACCATCTTGATTTCGGCCATTCAAATCAAAACGCGTAAGGCCGATTATTTTGAAGCTTTGCATAGAAAAAAAATTACGGCACTTGCTTTTGAATTCATCAAAGATGCCGAAGGTGCTTATCCTGCTGTAAAATCACTAAGTGAAATTGCCGGAACAGCCTCTGTTTTAATCGCCTCAGAACTCATGATAAACAGCCAGAGCGGAAAAGGACTTTTGTTAGGAAATATAACGGGAGTGCCACCCACCGAGTTGGTCATCATTGGTGCCGGTACTGTCGGAGAATTTGCCGCAAAAACCGCTATCGGTTTAGGTGCAAATGTAAAAGTTTTTGATAATTCAATTATTAAATTACGGCGTTTGCAAAGTCAGCTGAGTCAACGAATTTTTACTTCTACTATTCAACCTAAAATTTTACTTAAAGCACTACGTCGTTGCGATGTGGCTATTGGCGCCATGCGAGGTAAAGAGCGTTGCCCGATTATTGTTAATGAAACCATGGTTGAACACATGAAAAGTGGTGCCGTGATTGTAGACGTAAGTATTGATACCGGAGGCTGTTTTGAAACTTCTGAAGTCACAACACACCAAAATCCAACTTTTGTAAAGCACAATGTAATTCATTATTGTGTGCCCAATATTCCATCTCGATATTCTAAAACCGCATCCCTTTCTATCAGTAATATTTTAACACCCTATTTGCTTCAAATTGCCGATAATGGAGGGCTAGAAAGCGCTATACGATATGATCAAGGCCTTAAAAATGGCGTGTATTTCTATCACGGTATTTTGACCAATAAAGCCATTGGCGAATGGTTTGGCATACCCAATAGCGATATCAATTTAATTGTGTTTTAAGCGTTCTTTCTTGTACCTTTGCCCCAAAAAAAGATGAAATTTGTTCACCGATTTGCCTACTACAGTTTTGGATTAATGATTGGAATGGTTTTCTTGTTTATGTTTTTAAACGGAAAAGACATGAGTTGCAGTTATTTTCCGAATGCTCGAGTTTTAAAAGATATTAGAAGCAAACCCTTCTATTATTCGGATGAATCCAAAGTAAAACTGATGCAAAAATGGGCCGATACCACCGATATTCGAAAAACATTAACGCATGGAGATGTAATTTTTAGTAAAAGCAACATCCCTTTTGAAGGAGGAAAATTATACGTAGTAGAGGGAAAAAACACTAAAAATGAACCCATTACACTTGAAATCGTTAACTATGCCGACAAAGTGTTATTGAAAGACATTAAAAAACAGTAATAATATTTTCAAAAACAGTTGCAAAAACTAAATCTTAGAGTATCTTTGCAGCAAGAAATCGGGCGATTAGCTCAGTTGGTTCAGAGCATCTGGTTTACACCCAGAGGGTCGGGGGTTCGAATCCCTCATCGCCCACGGAAACTCCATCAGAAATGATGGAGTTTTTTTGTTTACAAAAAGGTTCTCCCGATGGTTCTCGCGAGAAAGAACGAAATACCTTACTATCGCAGTTACCGTTTTCATCCCGCCTCCCACAACTTTCGTACAACTTTGTCAATCCAAGTAACGAGAAATCTCCTTTGTTAACTTTTTCAAGAAGTTGGCACTTCATAAAAAGCTATGACGCTTTAGAGCGTGACCAATAAACGTAATAACGCAGTTACTGATTTCATCACACACCCCAACCCTCACATCTCTCTGCTTTGATTTTCCTATTGAATTCCGTATTTTTGCTGCATGAATTGGTTCCGAAAACTATTTGCAACGAAAAAAAAAGCAACACTTGTTAGTATGAAGAAATTTCTAATCGTTGGTCTGGGCAATATTGGAGCCGAGTATGTAAACACGCGGCACAACATCGGGTTTAAAATTTTAGACCACTTGGCACGAAAAGAAGGGCTTGAATTTGAGACCGTCAAACTTGGCGCGATGACCGAATACAAGTTTAAAGGCCGTTCGTTTTTATTACTCAAACCCAATACCTATATGAATCTGTCTGGAAAAGCAGTGCAGTATTGGATGCAAAAAGAAGCTATTCCAGTAGAAAATATCTTAATCATCACGGACGATTTGAATTTGCCCTTTGGCACGATTCGCATTCGAACCAAAGGCAGCGATGGCGGACACAATGGCCTCAAAAACATCCAACTCCTACTGAATACCACGGTGTATCCTCGGTTTCGGTTTGGCATTAGCGATGCGTTCAAAAAAGGGCAACAGGTAAACTACGTTCTTGGCACTTGGGATGATGAAGAAACGGCTAAACTACCCGAACGCCTAGATGTAGCCGTCGAAATTATTCGGTCCTTCGGAACGGCAGGGCTCGAAAATACAATGACGGCGTTTAATGGAAAAGCCTCCTAACTTGCCTCCCACTAACTTGCCTCCCCCTAACCCCCTCCGAAGGAGGGGGAACGAGTTGAAGTGATAACGCAATTAACGTTTATCATGTAAAAAATATGTACAACTTTGTCATTCCGAGGAACGAAGCATCTCCACGTTGAGTGATTTGTCAGATGTCTGTTTTCAGTTATCAGTCACAGTAAACATTAGACGCTTAAGGATGGAACTTGGAATTTCGTAATTGGAATTTACCAAAAATGTTTTTGGACCGACCTAGAAAGTTTAAAAAACTATGTACATCTTTCGTTTGAACAATTAAAAAAAATTGTCGAAAAACAAACAGATGAAGATTGGGAAACTACCATCACAACAAAAGAATTTGGCACAAAAACCAAGGCAGAAGCATTTGGTAGAATTGTTTCGCATACTGCTTATCACGCGGGGCAATTGGCCATGATCAAAAAATATGGCGCATAAAGTAGGATCCTGAGGTCGATTACTAATACTTCATAATCAATTGGTTTTCAATTGGTTTTTTATGTTTTTTGATTCTCCTGCAAGACCTCCTTCCGCAGTTGTAAGTAGTATTTAGAAACCAAATACACCTCCAAGGTTTTACAATCTTGCTGAAACTTACACCGATAGGTAAATTCAGACTTTAAGAATCGAACTCAGGTTTACACTTTAAAATTAAATTTCCAGGTTAGACAATACAAAAATCAATACTTCAGCTTTTTTTTATTTTAACATCAAATAAACAAAACTAGTTGCTGTAAAAATAATATCTTCGCAATTCCGTTATAGTCATGCTAATCGATACTTTTTTGATGTCCAAAAAACTTACTTGTTTCTTCCTTTTATGCTGTTGTACACTAACTTTCGGGCAAGTGGGAGGGCGTGCCGTTTATCAATTCCTTGATTTGGTAACTTCACCCAGGCAAGCTGCTTTAGGCGGAAAAGTGCTCACCATTTACGACTCTGATGTCAACCAAGCCATGTTTAATCCGGCTACTATAAACGAAAAAATGGACAACCATTTATCTTTAAATTACGGTAGTCTTTTTGGAGAAGTAACCTACGGAACAGCGTCTTATGCCTATACTTTTGATCGAAGAACCCAAACTTTTCATGCAGGTGTCAACTATGTTAACTACGGCAGTTTTGATGGTTATGACGAAAATGGTGTAGAAACAGCTAATTTTTCAGGTAGCGAAATTGCCCTCTCCGTTGGATATGCTTATAATTTGCCTTACACAGACGTTTACATAGGAGGAAATGCCAAATTAATTTCTTCTACCTTAGAAAATTATAATTCGTTTGGAGCTGCTATTGATTTAGGTGCTATTTACATTGATGAATATAACGATATTAATGTGGCTGTTGCCGTGCGAAATATCGGAACGCAATTCACCACTTATGCCGGTGAAAACGAAAAATTACCATTCGAAATTATGGCGGGTGTTTCGCAGCAACTAGAAAATGTGCCGTTACGTTGGCATCTTACACTCGAAAATTTACAGCAATGGAATGTTGCTTTTTCCAATCCGGCAAGAGCCCAAGGCAACTTAGATGGCGGTTCTACCCCCGAGAAAGTAGGTTTTTTTAACAATGCATTGCGACACGTAATTCTAGGAGCCGAACTTTTTCCTGAACGTGCTTTTAATCTTCGTTTGGGCTATAATTTTCGTCGTGGCGAAGAGCTTCGAATTGAAGAACAACGCAATTTCAGCGGCATCTCCCTCGGTTTCGGTCTCCGATTTAATAAAATAAAATTCAATTATTCCTATTCGCGCTACACTTTGGCTGCCAATACAAGCTTATTTGGCTTGACCATCAATTTTCAGGATTAAAAAACTAATATCGAAGTTTTTTTAGGTCAAGGTTGTATTTCTTTAAGCCTTTGACGCATTTCAAAATGGAGTTATTTTTATTAAAAAAGATTTTGAAAAACAAACAGTTGCCATAAAAAAATCGAATCTTCGAGGTAACATTGCACAAAACTCTTAGTTGCAGCACGACCAGTCTTTCAATTGTATTTGGAAGAAATAATTTCGTTTAAGTATTGATCTGCTATCTCTTTAGTTAAATAGATATTTTTATTATTTTTCAAAAGATAACAACTAGTGTCTTCATAATCAATGTGGGTAAATAGTGTAGGAGGAAAGTATCTTTTAACGTACATGGAATATGTACTAAAACGCTTGGTGTTTTTAATCGTTCCATCAAGGTTGATATTTCTCAAATTAAGTTTTTTGCTAGTTTCTTTTCGGATTGGCGCTCCCATAAAGCCAAAAGAAGCTAAACTATTTCTTTTAATAATTATTTCGATAATATTGACAATTGTATTTAAAACATAGAACACGTGCGTTTTATTATTAGCATTGAGCAACATGTTAAATCTATTTCCAGAAAGCCTATGGTTTTTTAAAAAAAATTGAAGAATATAAATATCGTGTTTTAAATGCAGAACTTCAACAATGTAACGTTGGTTTACTAATGTTCCATGAAAAGCAAAAACATCAACCTTGACCCCTTCTGAATCAATTCTAGAACCATTATCTGTAAATTCATAAGCATTCACTTATGAAAAATCGAAGACTAAATAAGAATATTTACTTGATCTGTTTTTATTAATATCATCAACTGAAAGTACACGTCCTGTATGAATTATTTTTACAGACGCTGCTTTGTCGTTAATCGGGCGATTTGCAACAGGCTTTACTTTTTTGGGATGTATTTTAAAAATTCTCTTCATTAAATGTTTTTTTGCCTCATCAAATACTTGATAATACAAAATTAAGGTATTGAGTTCAATGCAATCAATAAAATTCGATATTATATAGTGATGGTAAAATTAATTTCAATAAGTATTAATGATGATTACTGTATGTTTAGTGTTTGATTTTGAAGCGTTGGAGTTGTATCTCAACAAAATTAATGATATTACCTGAATTACTTTAACTAAAAATTATTAATCGTTAGTTATTGCTTTTTTATTTATTGCTGTACTTTTAACTTCATGAAAGCAAATTATAGAAAAGGATTTAAATTTACGTCTTACAAAGCGCCGAATATAACGCCTTTTGAAAAACTTTTTGAGATTTTCAAAGAGCTTATTGTGCATACTTCTGGCGATTTTGATGAAGCAATAGACTGGCTTCGAGAGCTCGATAAAGAGTACCAACTCACCGATGCTGATTATACCATAGACGATTTTGTTGCTGATTTAAGAAAAAAAGGCTACATCCGAGACGAAATAAAAGGCGATGGTACTTCAGGAACAGGACTGACCGCCAAAACGGAACGCTTGATTCGGCAGCAAGCCTTAAACCAAATTTTCGGTAACCTGAACAAAAGTGGCTCTGGTAATCACAAAACCAAACAAAGTGGCGCGGGAGACGAGTTTACAGGTGAGTTAAGAGAATTTCAATTTGGTGATGCTTTCGAAACAATTGCATTAACCGAGAGCTTGAAAAATGCGCAAATCAATAACGGGATGGAATCGTTTAAAATCACAGAAAATGATTTGGTCGTAGAAGACACCCATTATAAAGCGCAAATGAGTACCGTATTGATGATAGACATCAGCCACAGTATGATTCTCTACGGCGAAGACCGCATTACACCCGCTAAAAAAGTAGCAATGGCATTGGCCGAATTAATCACCACTCGGTATCCAAAAGACACATTAGATATCATTGTTTTTGGTAATGACGCATGGCCCATCGCTCTCAAAGACGTTCCTTATTTAACCGTTGGGCCCTATCATACCAATACCGTAGCAGGATTGCAGCTGGCCATGGATATTTTGCGTAGAAAACGAAATACCAACAAGCAGATTTTTATGATAACCGACGGAAAACCAAGTTGTGTGAGAGAAAAAGACGGCTCATATTACATGAACAGTAACGGACTCGACGAATATATTGTAGACAAGTGTTACACCCAAGCGGCTCAGGCCCGAAAATTACATATCCCAATTACTACTTTTATGATTGCTAACGACCCTTATTTACAACGATTTGTGAATAATTTTACCGAGGCCAATCAAGGTAAGGCATTCTACACCGGACTAAAAGGTTTGGGAGAAATGATTTTCGAAGATTATGAAGCCAATAGAAAGAAGCGAATAAAATAGTATTAAGATTGGAGTATTAAGTATTAAGATTGAAGTATTAAGTATTAAGATTGGAGTATTAAGTATTAAGTATTAAGTATTAAGATTGAAGTACTAAGTATTAAGATTGAAGTATTAAGTATTAAGATTGGAGTATTAAGTATTAAGATTGAAGTATTAAGTATTAAGATTGGAGTATTAAGTATTAAGACTGGAGTATTAAGTATTAAGATTGGAGTATTAAGTATTAAGTATTAAGTATTAAGATTGAAGTATTAAGTATTAAGTATTAAGTATTAAGTATTAAGTATTAAGTATTAAGATTGAAGTACTAAGTATTTAGATTGAAGTATTAAGTATTAAGATTGAAGTATTAAGTATTAAGTATTAAGTAGTAAGTAGTAAGTATTAAGTATTAAGTAGTAAGTAGTAAGTAGTAAGTATTAAGTAGTAAGTATTAAGTATCAAGATAAGAAGGATAATGTAAGATTGATACTGCGAAGAGTTCTAAAACGCGGTCATAAGCTTCGAGGTATAAAAAAATAAAAAATAAACTGAGTTACTTTCTGCCTTTGCGGCAAAACAACAATAATATGAAAATAGAAAACATCAAAACATTCGGTGATTTAAAGAAATCAGGCTATCAATCGAAATCCATAAAAGAGGAATTGCGCGACAATTTAAAGCAATCCATTCTCTCGGGAGTATCCGCATTTGAGGGCATTCACGGATTTGAAAACACGGTTATTCCAGAATTAGAGCGGGCCATTTTGTCGCGCCACAACATTAATTTATTGGGTCTTCGTGGTCAAGCCAAAACCCGATTAGCCAGATTAATGGTAGGATTGCTCGACGAATATATTCCGTATGTAAAGGGGTCCGAAATTAACGACGATCCCTTCCACCCCATTTCTCGATTTGCCAAACATCTTATTGAACAGCACGGCGATGAAACCCCAATTGAGTGGCTGCACCGCGACGAACGTTTTTTCGAAAAATTAGCCACACCCGATGTAACCGTTGCCGATTTAATTGGAGATATAGACCCGATAAAAGCGGCCAACCTGAAACTATCCTATGCTGACGACCGTGTGTTGCATTTCGGGATGATTCCACGGGCTAATCGATGCATCTTCGTTATCAATGAATTACCCGATTTACAAGCTCGAATTCAAGTAGCACTTTTTAATATTTTGCAAGAAGGCGACATTCAAATCAGAGGTTTCAAGTTGCGAATGCCGCTCGATTTGCAATTTGTTTTTACCGCAAATCCAGAAGACTACACCAATCGTGGCAGTATTGTAACACCATTGAAAGACCGAATTGGATCGCAAATTTTAACGCATTATCCTGAAAATATTGCCATAGCACGAACCATTACCGAACAAGAAGCCAAGTTAGATGGTCGGCAGTCGGATAGGGTGTATGTTCCGATGTTGGCAAAAGATATTTTAGAACAAATCAGTTTTGAAGCCCGCGACAGCGAATATGTAGACGCTAAAAGTGGGGTGAGTGCCCGAATGAGCATCACCGCGTTCGAAAACTTACTCAGCACGGCCGAACGTAGAGCTTTAATAAACGCCGAAGAGCAAACCACCGTACGATTAACTGATTTTATGGGAATCATTCCCGCGATAACAGGTAAGGTAGAATTGGTGTACGAAGGCGAACAAGAAGGAGCTGCATTTGTGGCACAAAACCTCATTGGCTCTGCCATCAAAACCTTATTCGAAAATTATTTTCCAAAAATCGAAAAGTTAAAACATCCCTCGGCAGTCGATCCGTATCAAGAAATAACCGAGTGGTTTTTTAATCAAAGTGGCTTTGAACTCACCGACGATTGCAGCACGGAATCCTACAATGCAATTATAGATGCAATTGAACCCCTGAACAATCTACTCGAAAAGTACCAACCCCTTGCCGCTCCAGAAGACCGAAGATTTCTCAAAGAATTTCTGTTGTGGGGTTTGGTCGAACATAAAAAGTTGAGCAAAGAACGCTATGCCGATGGGGTAATGTTTAAAGACGTGTACGGCAATTATATCAGTAAGTTGTAAGTTGTTTTTTTTTTTGTGATTGGAAAGCCTCGAGAGCACATTGCTTTAGAGGCTTTTTTTTTGAGTGAAAAAATCAATGGAACCGCCTACTTGTAACCAAGCCATTTTAAAGAGCAACCTACAAGATTTTTAGAAACTTGCAAAAGCATAAAACCAGCCGTGATGCACTACTTCAACCATTGAACACAGCTAATAAACAAGCTAACCACAGTATAAACGACTCAGACCTTTTTTCAAAAGCTTCCTTTTTTTACCTGTCATTGCCCGACCATTTTAGGCTGATGGGATGCTAAAATCAGTTGAGCACTACCCCATTTTTAACCCGACCTGATGAGCCAATTATTTTTTCGCGAAAAAAAAAAATTTATTCGCGAAAAACTCAACAGTTTTTCGCGAAAAAAAAAAATTTGTTCGCGAAAAAATATACAATTGTTCGCGAAAAAATATACAATTGTTCGCGAAAAAATATACAATTGTTCGCGAAAAAATATACAATTGTTCGCGAAAAAATATACAATTGTTCGCGAAAAAATATACAATTGTTCGCGAAAAAATATACAATTATTCGCGAAAAAATATACAATTATTCGTGAAAAAATAAATAATTGTTCGCGAAAAAATAAACAATTGTTCGCGAAAAAATAAACAATTATTCGCGAAAAAAATTAATTATTATCCCGATAAGTTGTATCTTTCAGCATTAACAGTAAAACACGTGCGTATTATGTCTATAAAATTAAAACCCTTAACAAAAAAAATGCCTGGTAGTACCACCGATTCTTACCAATATGCCCTACGGGTGGTAAGCAATGGAGTAACTGATTTAGATCAAATAGCAGCCGAAATTTCGCAAGCCTCTAGTTTGACTGCAGCAGATTGCTACGGCGTGCTACATAGTTTTGTGCATCATGTAGCAAAATCATTGCAGCGAGGCGACATTGTTAGACTCGATCCTATGGGAAGCTTTCAAATTAAAATTAGCGGAAGCGCTACCGCCACCCCCGAAGCCTTGAGCACAAAAAACATAAAAAAAGCCACCGTAGCCTTCAGACCCGGCAAGAATTGGAAAAAAATGCTCAACGACCTAGAGTGGGAAATCGAGAAGTAAGAACGAATGAAATGGGCAGCGAGATGCAAGATGCAGCATGAAAAACCACAACAGCGAGAGGAAGTTTATTAGTCACGCTGTAAAGCGTCTCTGTTCTTTATTAAGTAGGAACTTCCTGAGAAAGTCCATGAAAGAGATTCCTCGTTCCTCGGAATGACAAAATAACGAGTACACATTCCATGAAAAACCACAACTGCGTTATCACGTTTATTTGTCCCGCTGTAAGCGTCTCTGTTGTTTGTAAAGTCTGTACTTCCTGAAATAGGCAATACATGAGATTCCTCGTTCCTCGGAATGACAACGTTGGGTTACATTTTTAAATGAAAAAAACCGCAACTGCGTTATCACACCAACAGTTCCCCCTCCTTCGGAGGGGGTTAGGGGGAGGCCTTAAAATTTAACACAAATACCACACACACTTGTTTAAGATAAACATTTTTGATTTATTTTTGTTATTATTTACACCCGAACTGATTGTACTACACCACAGTACCTCAAGACGGCCATACCCAACTCTTTTTTTTTTGACTATGCAAACACGTGTACACACTTTGAAAAAATACAGCAGCCTTTTATTGCTCATCGGAATATTAATGAACGGGGGAGCGGTTTTTGGGCAGATTTACTTTCATAACTTTGGTACTACAACTATTTCAGCACATCCCTACACAGTGGCACCAACAACTCTTAATGCAAATTTAACATCTTCATCGTGGACTAACAGCAACGTTGCTTGGACAAGTTTTGGTGGAAGTTCTGGCGAAGCAATTTCATTAAACAATTCGGGGGGAACACCAACAATAACATTAAGTTTTAATGTTGCCGCCGGCTTTCAAGCTAGTATTACAAGTTTTGATTTTTGGAGACAAAGAAGTACTCAAGGTGCACAAAATTGGTCTATGACCATAAATGGTATCAATGTTGGAAATGGAACTGTCCCAACAAGTGGTGCGGCTATTGGGTCTACTGCTGTAGCAAATTCTATTTCAAATTTAACAGGTACTGTTGCAGTGGTAATTTCACTGTCAGGAGCTTCTGGAACTGGAACTTTTAGATTAGATGATTTCACTTTAAATGGCACAGTAACCCCAGCTGGTAAGGTTTCTGTAGCCCCAGGCGGCGATTGGAACAATGCCGCTACTTGGAGCCCAGTAGGCGTTCCAACTTCTACCGATAACGTTACTATTGCCGCAGGACATACAGTCTATACTACTACCACACTAACCCGAAACGCCACAACCACTGTAAACGGAACTTTCGAATTAAGACAAGGCGGTTTTGCAAGTGGGAATAACTTTAGCTATAACCAAACAACAGGAACCTTAAATTTTAATACTACCAGTATTTATGGCGTTAGTAACGACCACATTTATTGGCCTACTACAAATGGTCCTGTAAATGTAAACGTGTTGCGAGGTGGAGTTGGAAATAATGCCGCAGGATTTATTTTAAATAACGCAAATCGTGTTATTCAAGGTAATTTAATTGTAAACGGAACTGACCTCAGCAATATTGGTGTCGTACAATTAAATGGAAGTTCATTAACGATAAATGGTAATGCTCAAATAAATTTTGGTGGCGCGTTTTTACAATCTCCCACTTATGGACCAAGCTCTACCCTAATATACAATACGGGTGGTGTGTACGGTAGAAGTGCAGAATGGAATGCTACTTCGGGTGCTGGATATCCTAATGCAGTACAAATTTCAAATAATACAACTCTCAATTATCCCAATACGGGAGGGGGTGCTTTTTCTACTAATTTGGTTATCGCAAAAAATTTGACAATCGATAGTGGCTCTTCACTTTTTATGGGATATGGAGATAATGGTAATAAATCAGGAAGTTTGACCGTAGGAGGCGACTTGCTCAATAATGGCAACTTAGGCTTAGGAAATGCCACAGGTGGAGATTTACGATTAGGTGGAAACTTCAGTAGTAACGGAACTTTTATTCCAAATAACCGACGAGTATTTTTTACAAAGAATGGCACTCAAACTATTTCTTCTACTAATACCAATCCGCTTTTGACCATGCCTTACGTTGTTCTGGAAGCTGCTTCGGGAAATCCAGTTGTGCAATTAAATTGTGATTTGGTTATTTCTGCTCCAGTTGGAGGTAATGCCATCGCGTTTAATTCTACTAATTCCGCCAATGATGTTATAGACATCAACGGAAAAAAATTGACGATTGGTTCTGTTGGAACAGATAATACTATTGCTGGTTTAGGAACGTTTAAGGGTTCTACTGCTTCTACTTTAGAGTTGTTAGGAAATGGAAGTCTAGGCACCTTACGATTTGAATCTTCTGGACGTGTTTTACATACGTTAACGTTAAACCGACAAGACAATACAATAGGTTTTATGTTGGGTACGAATTTAACGGTTGCAAATAGTTTAAATTTAACGAATGGAATTATAGATGTCGATTTATTCGATTTAACAATAGGAGCTACTATTAATGAGGTAGTTGCAACTAGTACCGACTTCATTATTGCTACAAGTGGAAGGTTACAAAAAAATTTCTCTAACGGAACAGGTGTACCGAGAAGTTTTACTTTCCCAGTTGGAACCGCAATAGATAGATATTCGCCTGCAACCATCAACTTTACGTCAGGAGATTTTTCATCAGGCTTTATCAGTATGAATGTGCTGGATGTGAAGCAACCAGATGTTCCCACCGTTCCAGGACATTATATCAATAGGTATTGGAATGTTACAGGTAGCGGAATCACGAGTACAAATTATAGTTTTACAGGAACCTATCGGGATGATGATGTAGTCGGTACGGAAGCCAATATGGGCTCTTTGCGTAGAAACATACCAAGTTCCACATGGTTAGCAGGAAGTACTGTAGATACTGGTGTAAACACTTTTACACTAACTGGAATGAGTACAGCGAGTAGCCCAATCACGGATACGTATCATTTTACGGCGGGAACAATACCCGTCATAACCATAACCCCTACAACTTTAACAGGCTTTACTTATGTGTACGGCAGTGGTCCTTCGGCAACACAAGAATTTTCGGTGTCAGGTGCCAATGTAACCTCTAATGTCATGGTTAATGCACCCTCCAATTATGAAATATCATTGAATGCCACAACTGGTTTTGGAACTTCAATCTCGCTCATACCAAGTGCCAACACAGTAACTGCTACAACTATTTTTGTGCGATTAAAGGCAGGATTAGCTGTAGCAACCTACAATCAAAATATTACTGCTACAAGCACTTCCGCTGCTAACGTAACTTTGGCTTTAACGGGTACTGTAACGCCTAGACCTCTCACGGTAAACAATGCCGTTGCACAAAACAAACCTTATGACGGCACTACAACAGCCAGTATTACTGGCGCTACTTTAGTTGGCGTGATTAGTCCAGATGTGGTTACTATTTCGGGTGGCGGTACTTTTGCTTCACCAAACGTTGGCACAGGCATATCCGTAACAGCAAACCTTACTTTGGGTGGCGCTGCGGCAGGAAATTATACCCTTACACAACCCATAGGACTGTCGGCAAACATCACACCAATCTCACCTGCTATCACTGCTACCACAATTAATATTACAGTGGGTGGTACTTACACATTACCCGGTGCAAACGTAACAACTAATTCTCTTGGTGCTTTGACTTATTCTATCGCAAGTGTTTCACCTGCTGGATCCGTTACCTTAACGGGAGGCACTACATTAAATGGTGTAGCAATAGGTACAGCCCAATTAACCATCAACCAAGCTGCGAACGGAAATTATACAGCAGGAAGTGTAGTGGTAACGGTGAATGTAAATGCATGTACGCCGCCATTTTGGGAAGAGAATTTTGATTATGGATGTAACTCTAGTACAAATATTGCCTCGCTAAGTACTACTTGGAATGCGTTTTCAAGTACTTCTTCTACTTTCAACTATAATCCCTCGTCTTTATCTTTTCCTATGTATAGTAATTCGAGTTTTGGAGGTTCTGCTGAAATGACAGCTGCTGATATGGATATAAAAAGAGATATTTCGACTACATCAATTAATTCTGGAGCAATCTATGCATCATTTTTAGTTAGCTTAAATAGTAATACCACAACCTCTACTGACTATTTTGTAGCCTTTAGAAATGAAGCATCGGCATATCATGGAAGAATTTATTCTAAAAAAATTGGCACAAATTTTCAATTAGGGATTTCTAAATTTGATAATAATAATGTGCAGTGGAGCACTAATCTTAATTTTGACTCGACATATTTAGTTGTAATTAAATATCAGTTTATTTCTGGTAGTAACAATGATAATTTTAGTATGTGGATTTTTTCCAACAATATTCCTTCAAGTGAATCTTTAGCAGGTTCAAGTATTAACGCAAATTTAAATGATACAGATGCGGCAAATATTAAAGATTTTGTTCTAAGGCAAGATCAAGCAAGAGGCCTCATAGACGGCATCCGCGTTGCAAATTCCTGGGAAAGCTTGTTTTGCGTTTCAGTACCAACGGCAACAACCTACACTTGGACAGGTGCTAGTTCTTCTTCGTGGAGCAACGCTTTAAACTGGTCTCCAAACGGTATACCACGTAGTGTAGATAATGTAACTATAAACGTTCCAGGAACAAATATTTTAAACATAACAGATTGTCGTACAGTAGGTGATTTTGCCCTCAATGGAACAGGAAACTTTACAATGGGTTCTTCTGGCGTTTTAAGTATCAATGGCAATGTCACCTATGGTGGTACGGCTACTGCATCACTGCATTGTAATAGTCAAGTATTTATAAAAAGTAGTACTTCTCAAACTATTCCACCTTTAAATTATGGAAACTTAGATGTTTTAGGTGGCAATCGGATTTTCTCGCCAACAGGAACTATTGGCATTTGTTCAGGATTTAATGTCAACCCAACTCTTTATTCATACACTGTAAGTGGCAGTACTGTTAATTATTTCTCTTCTTTAACTGGTTGGACAATGACACCATTTACATATAATAACCTGACTTTTAGTGGCTCAGGGTCATTTTCAGTTGGAAATTCTAGTCCAGCAGTTAATAAAACAATCAATGTTCTTGGTAATTTTTTACAAACTGCAGGTTCGGTTAGCTTAGGAGATACAAATAGTGCTATCGCTTCATTAAACATAGATGGGAATATGACTATTTCTGGTGGAAATTTTGATATAAACCGAATTTCAGGGGGTACAGGAATTGTTAATTTAAAAGGCGATTTGAGCGTTGCAAATATGGCTCAATTTACAGGAACGGCTCTCGGTGGAACTGTAAACTTGGTGGGAACTGGAGATGGAAGCACTGATGCTTTAACTCAAACTATTGATATTGTGAATACCAATTCAGTTTACAACATCGCATTTAATATCAATAGCGGATATACCAAACTCATCAATCAAAGTTTACATTTAGGAACCAATTCATCTTTTAATGTCAACAATGGTGCTTTGCTAGATTTTGGGTTTGCCAATGATGGCATTTCGCCATTAAATATTGTTGCTGTAACCTTTCCTACGACTCGAATTGGGCAAACTTTTACTGCTCAGTCAGGTAGTACTTTAAAAATATCTTCCCCTTTCGGGATCACTACTGCCGCAGCTAGTGGTACCGCTGGCAATGTACAAACACCCGTCTCGGGAAGAACTTTTAATTCGGGTGCAATTTACCATTACATCGGAAAAGCGAATCAAGTTACTGGAAATGGTTTGCCTAATGCAGCAGCTAATAAACATATAATAGTAGAACTTGCTAGCGATAACTTAGAATTTACTTCAAACAATGGTATAATTAGATTTAACAATCCATCAAATGCTACTGGAACAAATTTTAGAGGTTTAGAAATTAGAAAAGGAACTGTTATTGCAGATGATAATGGAAATCGATTTGATGATAGTGCAACTTCAGGCGAAGTAGGAAACCTAAAAATAAGTGGGGGTGTTTATAAAATCTTTAGTCGGGATATTCAGCCTGCTGTTTCTGGTAATTATGATTTGACTGCGGGGAAAATTGTTTTTGCACACACTACAACAGCGACAACAAGCCAAGCCATTAGAGGTGGTTCTTCCTATCAATATCCAACCATTGAAGTAGAAGGAAAAGACGTTCGATATAGTAGTATTAATGTAAACATGAAATCTAATGGTTTGTTTACAGTTAAAGAAAATGCAATAATAACTAATACGGGTAACAGCGGACAAATAGTAAGTTTAGACGATACTAATCCTGCATCTTTAATCGTTAAAAGCACGGGAATATTTAAAACTGAAAAGGAAAAAGGATTCACCGGTGCCCCAGACGGTATTAATCCATCGCCAAGTGTAAGAACAAATCATACCTCGGGTAATGTAATCGTAAATCTAGAATCTGGTAGCACCATAGAATACTCCCGTTCAGGCGATCAAACCATCACCACTCAGTCCAATATCGTTCAAAACACCCCCGATTTGGGCGACGACAACAGCAATTATTCCAACTTGAAACTATCAGGTTCGGGCACCAAGAGTTTTGCAGGCACTACTTTAAAAGTCGGAAACAACCTCGAAGTAACTGGCACGGCATTACTACCCGTTGCAGAAACACAGACTTTGGTGGTCAATAAAAATATTTCAAGCGTTGATGCTAACACGGTGCTTAATGCAGGCGGGAATCCGTCTAATGTTAGTACCAATACTACACAAGGCATTTTGATAAACAACAACGGCAGTCTTGTACAAATAGATAATAGTGCTACCAATACAGGTAAAATTCAAATGCAACGCATCACCCAACCCATGCGAAGATTGGACTATACCTATTGGAGTTCGCCTGTATTTGAAGATGGAGATGGTGATTTGGAAACAAGCTTAGGCGAATTTAAGTTTAAAGACCTCTCGCCTACCACGCCCGAAAACCGTTTTTACAGTTGGAATCCTACCGCTACTACCCTTTCAGGTTGGACACCCGTAAATCCGAATTTATCGAGTATGATTCCCGGTAAGGGCTACATTGTTAGAGCACCTAACGAATTTAACTCTACTATGGCGGCAACTTATACGGCTAACTTTGTAGGCAAGCCCAACAATGGTGTGGTTAATGCTGCTATTTTAGGTCAACCCGACCCGAACCCTATTACTACTACTTTTACTCCAAACTGGAATTTAATCGGCAATCCGTATCCCTCTGCCATCGATGCTGAAAAGTTTTTGGATGCCAATAGTGATGGCGCTTCAAACAATATCCTCGGAGGCACACTCTATTTCTGGACCCACAACACCACGCCAGGAAATGCTGCCACACCTTATAATCCAGATGATTATGCTTCATGGAACAGTACCGGTGGTGTAGGAACAGGTGGCAGTGGAGATAATGCACCTTCAGAACCCAACACAACTGATAATACACCTACGGGTAAAATTGCCGCTGGACAAGGATTTTTTGTAAAAGGTTTGGCCAATGGCAATGCCTTGTTTAATAACGCTATGCGAATAGCTGGCGAGAATAATCAATTTTTTAAACCAATCGCCGAAGTTACTGCTGCAACACAAACGCCAGTGAAACACCGCGTTTGGCTCAACCTTACTGGTGCTACACAAGGATTTAACCAGACGCTTGTGGGTTATATCGAAAATGCCACGAATGGTTTTGACAATCGTTTTGATGGAGAGAGTTTCGGCGGAAATTCGGTTACTTTTTACTCGATTTTAGGCAATAGAAACGTAGTAATTCAAGGCCGCGCTTTGCCGTTTCTCGATACCGATACCGTGCCTTTGGGATACCGCACTACACTAACTGGAAATTTAACCATCAGTATTGACCATGCCGATGGATTGCTCGAAAATCAAACCATCTACCTGCAAGACAACCTCTTGAATGTGGTGCACAATCTTTCGGAGTCGGCTTATACTTTTGCCAGCATTCCCGGAACGTTCAACACCCGATTTGTATTGCGGTATTTGCCCCAAGAAAACCTGAGTAATCCTGATTTTGATACGCAAATCAAAGCGGTAACGGTCTACAAAAACGCTTCGACCTTGTATGTACATTCGCCCTACGAAACCATAGCAAGCGTAGTAGTTTTTGACATTGCCGGCCGAAAACTTTTTGATAGTCAAGACATCATTTCGCACCGCTTTGAAACGCAAAACTTCACGGCGGCCGAACAAGCCTTGATTGTAAAAGTAACATTAGCAAATGGAGGTGTGGTAACGAAGAAAGTAGCGCCTTAATCCTTCCCCTAACTCAAAGCCTCCCCCTAGCCCCCTCCGAAGGAGGGGAACAATCCTCCCCCTAGCCCCCTCCGAAGGAGGGGGAACAATCCTCCCTCTAGCCCCCTCCGAAGGAGGGGGAACGAGTTGGAGTGATAACGCGGTTGCATTTTTTTATGGAAAGTGTACTCCATATTTGTCATGCTGAGGAACGAAGCATCTCAATGCCTCCCCCTAGCCCCCTCCGAAGGAGGGGGAATAATCCTCCCCCTAACCCCCTCCAAAGGAGGGGGAACGAGTTGGAGTGATAACGCGGTTATTGTTTTTCATGTAAAAATACGTACAAACCTGAGTTCGATTGTTAATATAGGGCTAACTGATTAGTAGTTAGGGTTTCATATCTAATTGCAGGTTTTTTTGGCAAGAATTGATAAGCTATAATTCCTGCAACGAGATTACACATGAAATTTACAACCGAACGATGTCTTGAGTGTTCAACTTGGCAAATATTTTTCAGTTCGTCGTTAACTGTCTCAATTACAGACCATTTACGAAGCAATATTTTATCGCTCATTAGCATTAAGCTGTTTTTCATATTGTTACGAATGCTTGTTATTAACGTGAGTTCGATTTTTATTTATTATTGAAACACTTCGTGGGTTATGTGACTTCATTGTGGCTTTTGTGTCAGAAAAATAGGCTGTTACACGAAGTTTCACAAAGGCTACACAAAGTTTCACAAAGTTTATCTATTGGTTTTAAACATGAAAAAACACAACTGCGTTATCACGTTTATTTGTCACGCTGTAAAGCGTCTCAATCTTTATAAAGAAGGAACTTCCTGAAAAAGGAAGTGAAAGAGATTCCTCGTTCCTCGGAAAGACAAGGTTGTGCGGGAGGTGTGGGGTGTGGGATGCTGGATACTGGATGAAAATTGATTTTTTAGGATTTATAAATAAATTCATTGTATTTGCTTTCTCTATCGAAACTCACGTACAAAAATGCAATTGGTTATGCTTTTGTAGTAATCGGATTGGGGTGTGATACGGTTTTATGTTGCTGAGTTGAGTTGGACTTTTGTCCTTCTCTCCGCGTGAGGGATGGAAATGGAGCTCTTTTCTGGGCTAGTCCTGAAAGGCGAGCCCAGAAAAAGCGGGAATGGACAGCCCGACCCTTGGGTTGGTTCCAGCCCTCAAAGCTGGAACCCACCCAAGGGGCACGCCCAAATAAAAAAACGGGCTGAGCTGGTGTAGATGGGTTTGCGTTTTTTAAGTTTTGCTTACTTCGTTTGCTGGCAAAACATTTGTAAATTTGCCGTTATGAAATTTAAAGTTGTATCCGATTATCAACCTAAGGGCGACCAACCGCAAGCGATAAAAAAACTGGCGGATGGGATTAGAAATGGCGAAAAATACCAAACGCTCTTGGGTGTTACAGGCTCTGGAAAAACCTTTACTGTGGCCAATGTGGTGCAGGAGGTGCAACGGCCTACCCTTGTTTTGGCGCATAATAAAACCTTGGCGGCACAACTCTATTCGGAGTTTAAGCAATTTTTTCCGGAGAATGCTGTTGAATATTTTGTGTCGTACTACGATTATTATCAACCCGAAGCGTTCATGCCAGTTACGGGTGTGTACATCGAGAAAGATTTGTCTATCAACGAGGAGTTAGAAAAAATGCGTTTGAGCACCACGTCTTCATTGCTTTCGGGGCGGAGAGATGTATTGGTTGTGGCTTCGGTTTCTTGCCTGTACGGTATCGGAAATCCGGTGGAATTTCAGAAAAACGTGATTACCTTAGAGCGCGATCAGGTGATTTCGAGAACCAAACTTTTGCAGCAGCTGGTGCAGAGTTTATATGCTCGAACGGAGGCGGAATTTCTGCCGGGTACGTTTAGAATCAAAGGCGATACGGTAGAAATTTTTCCGAGTTATGGCGATGAGCCGTTTCGGATTCATTTTTTTGGGGATGAGATTGAAGAAATTGAGGCCTTTGATGCCAAAACTTCGTTGGTGTTAGAAAAGTATTCTTCACTGAACATTTATCCGGCCAACATGTTTGTTACTTCGCCCGATGTGTTGAATGCTGCTATTTGGGAAATCCAGCAAGATTTAGTCAAGCAAGTGGCGTATTTTAAAGAAATTGGCAAACACCTCGAAGCCAAGCGTCTCGAAGAACGAACAAATTTTGACTTAGAAATGATTCGGGAATTGGGTTATTGTTCTGGCATCGAGAATTATTCGCGGTACTTAGATGGCCGATTGCCTGGCACGCGACCCTTTTGTTTATTGGATTATTTTCCGAAAGATTACCTAACAATTGTTGACGAAAGTCACGTGACACTTTCGCAGGTGCATGCTATGTATGGTGGCGATCGAAGCCGAAAGGAGAATCTTGTAGAATATGGTTTTAGATTGCCGGCCGCGATGGACAATAGACCTTTGCGTTTTGAAGAATTTGAAGCCTTGCAGAACCAAACGATTTATGTTTCGGCGACACCCGCTGATTATGAATTGCAAAAATCAGATGGGGTTTATGTGGAACAAATTATTCGCCCTACGGGATTGCTGGACCCGATTATTGAAATCCGACCGAGTTTAAATCAGATAGATGATTTGATTGAAGAAATTCAAACCCGTGCCGAAATAGACGAACGCGTTTTGGTAACCACTTTGACCAAAAGAATGGCCGAAGAACTGGCAAAATACCTTACCAAAGTAGGTGTTAGATGCCGATACATTCACTCGGAAGTAGATACTCTAGAACGTATTGAAATTATGCAAGACTTGCGAAAGGGCATTTTTGATGTGTTGATAGGGGTGAATTTATTACGGGAAGGTCTTGATTTACCCGAAGTTTCGCTTGTAGCTATTCTTGATGCGGACAAAGAAGGCTTTTTGCGAAGCAATCGCTCGTTAACGCAAACTGTAGGTCGTGCGGCTCGAAATTTAAACGGTAAAGCCATCATGTATGCCGATAAAATTACGGATAGCATGCAGAAAACCATCGATGAAACCAACTACCGTAGAGCAAAACAAATTCAGTTTAATACCGAAAACAATGTGGTGCCAATGGCGCTTAACAAAAAAATAGAAAGCGCGTTTACCAAAAATCCGTTGGTAGATTATGAATTAGGCAGCACTCCTACTCTTGCCGCCGAACCCGACACGGCCTACTTGACTAAAGATGCTGTGGATAAACTGATTCGGGAAAAGCGAAAAGCAATGGAAAAAGCAGCCAAAGAACTTGATTTTATGCAAGCTGCGAAACTACGAGATGAAATCAAAGCTTTGCAGGAAAAAGTTTTTTAAGTTTCTTCTTTTTTTACAAATATAACGCTATGTACAGCAGCATAAAATTTTGATGCGAAAAGTGTGACAAACTTTTGAACAATAGCTCGGTAGGCAAATGGCTTCGTATGTGTAATTAGACTATTTTATTGCCATGGAGGTAGCTGCTTCGCCAAGTTTAGTTTCTTGGTCGTTGAGAAATCAAGGGCTTGAAATTGTGACCGATTCAGCGAGCAACTCTCGCTTTCGATTGGCTTTTACGTTTTTTGAGACTCAACAATAAAACGGATGGTTTCAGAAAAAAACAGTAATTAATGGCTTGATTTTCGTAGAAAAAAGCATTCGTATTATTATATTTGCTCGAAAATAAATCTGAAAATATGACACTTATAAAATCTATATCAGGAATAAGAGGCACAATCGGTGGTCAAGTGGGCGACAACCTAACCCCTGTTGATGCGGTAAAATTTGCCTCGGCTTACGGCACTTGGTTAAAAAATTATTCCAAAAAAGAAAAATTAACAGTTGTAGTAGGTCGTGATGCGCGAATTTCAGGACCTATGATTCATAATCTTGTGGTTAATACCTTGATAGGTTTAGGTATAAACGTGATAGACTTAGGACTTTCTACAACGCCAACGGTTGAAATTGCAGTGCCGTTAGAAAAAGCCGATGGTGGTATTATTTTAACAGCAAGTCATAATCCTAAACAGTGGAATGCCCTGAAATTATTAAACGAAAAAGGCGAATTTCTGAACGGTGCCGAAGGTATAAAAATCTTAGAAATCGCTGAAAAAGAAGAATTTGCTTTTGCAGCAGTAGATGATTTAGGCGAGATTACTGCAAACGATGCGTATATGGATATCCATATTGACGAAGTTTTAAATATGGAATTGGTGGATGTCGAAGCGGTGAAAGCGGCTCAATTTAAAGTCGTGGTGGATGCCGTAAATTCTTCAGGAGGAATTATTATCCCTAAATTACTCGAACAAATGGGTGTGGAAGTTGTAAAATTATACTGCGAACCCAACGGTCATTTTCCGCACAATCCTGAACCATTAAAAGAACATCTGACCGAAATATCGGCATTGGTGGTACAAGAAAAAGCCGATTTAGGTATCGTAGTCGACCCAGATGTAGATCGTTTGGCGTTTATCAGTGAAGATGGCGAAATGTTTGGCGAAGAATATACTTTAGTAGCCGTAGCCGATTATGTTTTGAGCAAAACCCCTGGCAATACAGTTTCGAATATGTCGTCTTCTCGTGCCTTGCGAGACGTAACCATCAAACACGGTGGTACTTATGAAGCGAGTGCTGTGGGCGAAGTAAACGTGGTAGAATTAATGAAAAAAAACAATGCCATTATCGGTGGCGAAGGAAACGGTGGCATCATTTATCCAGCCTCACACTACGGCAGAGATTCTATCGTGGGAGCTGCCTTGTTTTTGACGCATTTGGCACACAAAAAAATGAAGGTTTCGGAGTTACGGGCTTCGTATCCGGAATATTACATGAGTAAAAACAAAATTGAGTTGACCCCACAAATTGATGTGGACGCCATTTTACAAGCCATGACCGAGAAATATAAAATGGAAGAAATCAGTACGATTGATGGAGTGAAAATTGATTTTGCCGAAAATTGGGTGCATTTGCGAAAATCAAACACTGAACCAATTATTCGGATTTATACCGAAGCGGCTACTCAAGAAAAAGCAGATGACTTGGCTTTACGGATCATTGACGAAATTAAAGCGGTGGCGGGGATTTAAAACAGTCCCGTTAGTTTGAAAATTCGATTTTCGAATAATTCCCAAAAAATAAACACATCAACATCACTTTTTCAACAGTTGAAAAAACACAACCCCAGACCAAAATTTGTTATTTTACAAAGTTTGGTCTGTTTTTGTTTTTTATTTATTTTTTCGCCTAGTACGTTCGGTTTTAATCAGCTCTAATTCGCGATTGGTTTGTCCCGCCACAGAAGTATTTTCTTCCGCCCGACGAATCAAATACGGCATCACATCTCGAACCGGACCAAACGGCAAGTACTTGGCCACATTAAAATCGTAGGCCGCGAGATTATAACTGATATTATCGCTCATACCATACAATTGGCCAAACCAAATCCGGGGATCATTTCGGTCTAAATTCAGTTCGCTCATTCTATTCATCACCTTGTATGAACTTTTTTCGTTGTGTGTTCCCACAAAAATCGACATGCAGTCTAAATGTTGTAGCATATACTCCACGGCTGCGTCATAATTTTCGTCCGTGGCCTCTTTCGAAGCACAAATCGGAGTGGGATAGCCTTTCTCTTCCGCTCGACTATTTTCTTTTTCCATATAAGCTCCACGAACAACTTTCATACCGATATAAAAACCTTCCGATTGGGCTAGTTGGTGCACTTTTTTCAAATAATCCAAACGGTCATGGCGGTACATCTGTAAGGTGTTAAATACAATAGCCTTTTCTTTATTGTACTTCTTCATCATTTCAGTAACCAATGCATCAGCGGCATCTTGCATCCAGCTTTCCTCACCATCAATCAATAAAGCCACATTTTTAGTATGTGCTTCTTTACATACGGTATCAAAACGCTCCACTACCCTATTCCATTCCCTTTGCTCTTCCGCATCCAACGATATTCCCTCGCCAATTTTTTCATACAATTCGAATCTTCCAAAACCCGTAGGCTTAAAAACCGCAAACGGAATCGCACGCTTCTCTGCTGCAAAATCAATTGTTTTTAACGTCATTTGCAACGCTGCATCAAACTGGTCCTCAGCCTCTTTTCCTTCTACAGAATAATCCAAAACCGACGAAACCCCTTTGGTAAACATCTTGTCTACCACCGATAAGCAGTCATTTTCGTTAACCCCACCACAAAAATGATCAAAAACAGTAGCCCGAATCAATCCTTCCACTGGCAAATTTGCCTTAATAGCAAAATTAGTTACCGCAGTACCAATCCGAACCAAAGGTTGACTGGCTATCATTTTGAATAAAAAATACGCTCGATCCAGCTCTGTATCACTCTTTAAAGCAAAGGCAACTTCGGTATTATTAAATATTTTTTGCATAAAAATTTTAAAATAAAGCACAAAGATAAGCACTATTCTCAAAGTTCACCACACCCATTTATATCGATTTAGTAAAAAAATGTTTCCCTATCCAGAAAAACCATTTTCAAAAGTTGTATTTGGGCGTGCCCCCGAGACCTAGCAACATTTGGGTTCAAAAGCCACATCCTACAAGGTCTCGGGGTCGGGCTAATCCATTCCCGCTTCCCAACGATGGCATCTTCCGAAAGTGTTCGGATGATGCCATCGTTGGGAGAGCTCCATTACTATGCCTCACGCGGCATCTAAAAAAACACCATCCCATTTTTTCATGCTCAAAAATAAATAACTACCAAAAGCAATTCAACAAAATAAGTATCCTACACCATTACTGAAAAATAAAATCTAACTTTGCAAAAATAAACAGCATGAATAATAACGACATTTTCAAAAAATTACGGGTAGCACTCCAATTGCGCGACGACCAAATCATCGATATTTTAAACCTAGTCGATTTCAGAATCGAAAAACCCGAACTCAACGCGTTTTTTAGAGCACAAGACCATCCTAATTTCATGGAATGTGGCGATCAAGTGTTGCGTAATTTTCTCAACGGACTCATTATTCACCTACGAGGTACCAAAGACGACCCAAAAAACGCCATGGACGTTATCAATCAAAATAGAGAAGCAGTTAATAATCGACCTAAAACGGGCACTACTAAAAACCCAACACCAAACGGCAGACCCAAAACGGCCTCTTCAACTGGCAATAAACCCAGGTTTAAAGAAAATACAACTTCAAAAAAGAAGCATACAAAGATAGAAGTAGTCGAAAAAGTACGCTTCAAAAACGGTAAAAAATAAGCAGCTTTAACGTGCAACATTTAAAGAATTATTTCGCTTTTCTGGAAAAATTTCGAAATGAGAATAAGATACTCAAAACACAACCCGATGCTAACCGTGCAGTATTCATTGGCGATTCGATTATTGCAGGCTGGAACGAACATGAATTATTTACTAAAAACAAAAACTTTATAAACAGAGGCATTAACGGACAAACAAGCACCCAAATCCTCATCCGCTTTACGGCTGACGTACTTGATTTAAAACCCAAATGCATTGTGGTTTTGGTTGGCACGAACGACATTGCCGAAAATAATGGCCCTGTAACTTTAGAGAAAATTCAACACAATTTTTTAACGATGACTGAATTGGCAAAAGCCAGAAAATGTAGCCTTATTTTATGTTCCATTTTACCGGTAGGTCACTATTATTGGAATAAAAAAATAGTGCCTATGCCCAAAATCAAAGTTTTAAATGAATTTCTTACCTCATTGGCCGACAACAAAACCGTTTTCTTTTTGGATTTATTTGTGGCTTTAGAAAAAGACAACCAACTGAATCCGCATTTTACAACCGATGGCGTACACCCCAATGTTGCAGGATATGATATCATGTCAAAGTTATTGCTGCAATCGCATCAAGAATTGTTAAACCTTTAAAATCGCACTATGCAACTCGTTTTCGCCTCCAATAACCGTCATAAAATACAAGAAATACAAAATTTAGTTCCTTCTTGGATGAGTATCAAAAGTTTGCAAGACATAGGCTGTACCGAAGATATACCTGAAACTGCCGACACCATAGAAGGAAATGCCATACTGAAAGCCACTTATGTCACTCCAAAATACGGGTACAACTGCTTTGCAGACGATTCTGGATTAGAAATCATGCATTTAAACGGAGCACCTGGAGTACATTCTGCTCGTTATGCCGGCAACCATAAAAACGACCATGATAATTGTACTAAAGTGTTGGCTGCACTTGATGGCGTTACTAATCGTGCTGCCCAATTTAAAACCGTTATTGCTTTGCATCTCAACGGACAAGAACATTTATTTACTGGCATTATTGGAGGTACCATTACCCACACAGCTCGAGGAACAGGAGGTTTTGGCTACGACCCTATTTTTCAACCCAATGGATACGAAGTGACTTTTGCGGAAATGAATCAATCCGAAAAATCAGCCATCAGTCATAGGGGTATTGCAGTGCGGCAACTCATAACTTTCTTACAATCGATGACAGAAGTATAGCACAAATTTCTGAAGTGAATAGCAGAAAATCTAGCTTGTACGTTCTATTTTTGTAGTCCTTTGATTTCCTGTTTTTGTGTTTGAAGCGTATGAACAAGAAAAATATATGTGCTGCATTTTAAACTTTATAATTTAAGAGAAGTTAAGAAAAACCCACAACCTCTAAATATACTTCAAAGCCCAACAGAAACTAATGTTACCGCCAAAACCGAGATAAAAACCATTTCAGAATCAAGCTTTTGAGGGTGAAATGGTGTTTTTTTGACTATTATTTTATGGTACTTATGCAGTATTGAACCCAACTTTAAGCCACTAGCAAAGATGATTATATTATAATTTATTGATTATCAATACATAATATTAAAACAAAAGACAAATTAACATTAGCTAATGACAAAAATTTGCTGTACTTTTGCAAAATATTTTAAAATACAATATGAATAAATTTGAACAATTAGGATTGAGTGAATCGTTACTGAAGGCGATTTTAGATCTAGGATTTGAGAATCCGACTGAGGTACAGGAGAAAGCGATTCCCCTATTATTGGAAAAAGATACTGATATGGTTGCGTTAGCCCAAACGGGTACTGGGAAAACAGCGGCTTTTGGTTTTCCACTTATACAAAAAATTGATGCTAACAACAGAAACACACAAGCGTTAATTTTATCTCCAACACGCGAACTTTGCTTACAGATTACCAACGAAATTAAAAACTATTCTAAGTACGAAAAAGGCATTCACGTAGTAGCTATTTATGGTGGAGCAAGTATTACTGAACAAGCACGAGACATCAAAAGAGGTGCCCAAATCATTGTAGCCACTCCAGGTAGAATGCAAGACATGATTAACCGTGGATTGGTTAATATTTCGCAAATCAACTACTGTGTGCTTGATGAAGCCGACGAAATGTTAAATATGGGTTTTTATGAAGACATCGTAAATATCCTTTCTACATCGCCCGACGAGAAAAGCACTTGGTTATTTTCGGCCACTATGCCACAAGAGGTTGCCCGAATAGCCAAACAATTCATGCACAATCCGTTAGAAATTACAGTAGGTACTAAGAACTCAGGTTCAGCTACGGTTTCGCATGAATATTATTTAGTCAACGCTCGTGACCGTTACGAAGCTTTAAAACGATTGGCCGATGCAAACCCTGATATTTTCTCTGTGGTTTTTTGCCGTACAAAACGCGATACACAAGCCGTTGCCGAAAAATTAATTGAAGACGGATACAGTGCCGCCGCTTTACACGGCGATTTATCACAAGCTCAAAGAGATGGCGTGATGAAGTCGTTTAGAGGTCGACAAATCCAAATGCTTGTGGCTACAGATGTTGCCGCACGAGGAATCGACGTAGACAATGTAACCCACGTAGTAAACTATCAGCTTCCAGACGAAATCGAAACCTACAACCACCGTTCTGGCCGTACAGGTCGTGCAGGAAAATTGGGCACTTCGATTGTTATTGTAACCAAAAGTGAGTTGCGAAAAATCTCGTCAATTGAACGGATTATCAAACAAAAATTTGAAGAAAAAAACATTCCTTCTGGAATTGAAATCTGCGAAATTCAATTATTGCACTTAGCTACTAAAATCAAAGATACTGAAGTAGACCACGAAATTGACACCTACCTTCCTGCCATCAATAATGTTTTAGAAGGTTTATCAAAAGAAGAGTTGATTAAAAAAATGGTTTCGGTAGAGTTTAACCGATTCATTAATTACTACAAGAAAAACCGCGATTTAACTTCGCAATCAGCTGGTAGTGAGCGTCGAGAAGACCGAGGCGATCGCCCGGTGAGTAATTCTGATGCAGTTCGTTACTTTGTAAACATCGGTTCGAGAGACAATTTTGATTGGATGCAACTTAAGGATTTCTTGAAAGAAACCTTAGACTTAGGTAGAGATGATGTATACAAAGTGGATGTAAAAGAAGGTTTTTCTTTCTTTAACACCGATGCAGAACATGCCGATCGTGTTATGGAAATTCTGAATAATACACAACTTGAAGGTCGAAAAATAAACGTTGAAATTTCTAAAAACGACGGAGGCGGAAGACGCGACCATAACGGAAGAAATGCCGGTGGCGGACGCTCGGGTGGCGAAAGAAACTCAGGCGGACGCTCGGGTGGTTTTGGTCCGAGACGTGAAGGATCAGGCGGTTTTGGAGCCAAACGAGAAGGCGGTTTTAGAAGCGAAAGAAGTTCAGGTACATCAGAAGGAGGTTTCGGACGAAGAAGTTCAGCTCCAAGAAGAGAAGCATTTTCAGACCGAGCACCAAGAGGCGAAAGCAACGAACGTGCACCAAGAAGGTCGGAAAGTTTTAGCGATGCACCAAGAGCAAGAAGACCTCGAAAAAGCTAGAGTCTCACTCTTACCCCGTCTTCAAATGAACGAGGGAAAGTTGAAAAATGAAAATTGATTTTTTTAGTTAATTTTCTTATAATTCTAAACAAACTGCAAAATTGTTTCAACTGTTTTAGTACTTTTAGAGTCTTAAAATAGAACATGAAATATTTTGCAGTTTTCTTTTTGGCAATCGCTTCCAACTTCATTTTTGCACAAGAAAAAGAAGGTATTGCCACCATCAAAGGTATCATCAAAGACGGCGACTCCGGTACTTTACTGCAAGCCGTAAACATCATTAATGTCAATACCGTAAAAGGTGTTTTATCCGACGACAAAGGCGAATTTACCCTTGCTGCTTATGCCAATGATACACTCCATATATCACTTTTAGGCTATAAATCCATAAAAGTTAAAGTAACAAACGACTGGATTAAAAACAAAACCACCACCATCAGTATGACCCAAAAGGCATACGCCTTGGAAGAAGTAGTGGTAAGACCTTATGTGTTAACAGGATATCTAGAAATTGATGCTAAACTTATCCCTACGCGAGAAAACTACCGTTACAGTATTTCGGGTTTGAGCGAAGGCTACGAGGCAGGCGAATATTCGCCTAATGCTTTTGGACGTGTGTTGGGTTCCATTTTTAATCCGGCCGATATGCTGTATAACTTTTTTGGAAAAAAACCCAAAGAACTACGCCGTTTAAAAGAAATGAAAAAAGACGACACAGTCAAAAATCTTTTGGCTTCAAAATTTGACCGCGAAACCATTTCAGCACTTTTAGGCGTGACCAAGTCGGAGATTGCCGAAATTTTAGAACGCTGTAATTACTCCGAAGCTTTTGTTAAAAGTGCTAATGACCTACAAATCATGGACGCTATAAGTGCTTGTTATGAAGAGTATAAGATTTTGAAACGGTAGTTATTGTACTTGAAAGTTTCCGAAAAATAGCTTTTTATTGTCAACCAAAAAAAAAATTCAAATACTAAAAAAATGAGCAAACAGTTTTTATTTATTATTTTTATTAGTACGACTATCAATTTCCACGCTCAGGATTCAAAAGCTGAACGACAAGCCAAACTCGACGCGAAAAAAGAAAAAAAGGAAATTCAAAATACTATTGTAACAAAAAGTGGCTATTCAATAGCCGTAGACCAAGAGATTTTAATTGGAGTCGGTTCGACACCTGATGGTGATTTTAAATATATTCGAAGAAATTCAGGTTCACTGTTTGCTTATTATTCAACTACAGGATATCAGGGTGAAGCAAATGCAGCAAATGCATTTCCGAGAAGTCAATCTGGATTTAAATTTAAAGTAAAAGCGATCGAGCGTCGTGGAGACGAAAAACGCGGATATGTTAACTATTTAAAAATAGGAATTGGTTTAGTTAACTATGAAGTTGATATTGAAAATGCCATTGCATTTGGAGAAGTAGTGCTATCAGACCAATTTATTACTGATGGCCGTACTACATCGATAAAATATGATGAAAAAACATTTAGTGTCGCTGACGAACTCATCAAGCTAAAAAGACTAATGGATGAAGGAATTTTGACCCGAGAAGAATTCGACAGTCAAAAGAAAAAATTACTAGAGAAATAGTCAACAGTTCACCAAAGTCTACTGCGTCGTGAAGGTTATGCAATACCTCTAGCCTTTACAAGTAAAAATTTACTTAAATTTATAGTTTAAATAATTCAGTCATAGACTGAAAAACACATCCACGAAGTTATAAACTTCGCGGAGCTGAGCATAAGTTTTCTTAAAATAGCGGAGCTGCGTTCTTTAAGTTTAAATAATTCAGTCATAGACTGAAAAACACATCCACGAAGTTATAAACTTCGCGGAGCTGATGTCTGTCCTTTACAAGCATAAGTTTTCTTAAAATAACGGATCTGTGTTCTTATAGTTTAAATAATTCAGTTATAGACTGAAAAACACATCCACGAAGTTATAAACTTCGCGGAGCTGATAACGGAGCTAAATCCTTATATTTTAAATAATTCAGTCATAAACTGAAAAACATATCTACGAAGTTATAAACTTCGCGGAGTTAGAGCTTCATTTTCTTGGTAGTATCGTGCTTCAATGCGTTTAATATCTTTGATTGAATTTCGAGCCCATTGCAATCTTTTATGTACTATTTCTTCTTCGGACAGTTGCCAATTCACGTTGGACTTTCGCAAACGGCTTGTTACATTTTGTAACGTGATGGCTGCAGAAACCGAAATATTTAAACTTTCTGTAAAACCCACCATCGGAATTTTTAAAAAGCCATCGGCATTTTTTAAAACTTCGTCAGACAGTCCGTGGCGTTCGGTGCCAAAAAAGAAAGCTGATTTTTTGGTGATGTCAAAATCGTCTAGCAAACAATCATTTTCGTGTGGTGAAGTGGCAATAATCTGATATCCTTTTGTTTTTAGGCTATCAATACAGGTTTTAATCGATTCAAAACGGTTGACATCGACCCATTTTTGAGCTCCTAATGCAATTTCTTTGTCGATGCGTTTGCCAAATTTTTCCTCTACTACATTCAATTCTTGCACCCCAAAAACCTCACAGCTTCGCATCACGGCACTGGTGTTATGCAACTGATATACGTCTTCCATGGCCACGGTAAAATGATTGGTTCTGTGTGCCAAAACAGTTGCAAAACGCTCTTTCCGCTGGTCGGTAAGGATATTTTCTAAAAATTCGAGGTATTTAAGGTCAATCATTATCGATTATTTTTGGCAAAAATAGAGAAAATTACTAACTTTAAAACTTTAAAACCAACTGATGAAAAAGAAACTCGTAGTACTTTCAGGCGCTGGAATAAGTGCTGAAAGCGGTATTCAAACATTTCGCGATAGCGACGGACTTTGGGAAGGACACAACGTGATGGATGTAGCCACACCGGAAGGCTATCGGAAAAATCCCGCGTTGGTGTTGGATTTTTACAACCAAAGGCGCCAACAATTATTGACTGTACAACCGAACGAGGCCCACGTTATCTTAGCCGAATTAGAAAAAGATTTTGACGTTCAGATTATTACGCAAAACGTAGATGATTTACACGAAAGAGCTGGAAGTTCAAAGGTGTTGCATTTGCACGGCGAACTTTTAAAAGTGCGAAGTACTCAAAATCCAGATTATATTGTAGACTGGAAAACGGATTTAAAGCTAACGGACAGAGACGAAAATGGTTATAATTTAAGACCCCATATTGTTTGGTTTGGCGAAGCAGTTCCTGCTTTGGATGAAGCGGTGGATTTGACTTCCAAAGCAGAACTATTTTTGGTTATTGGTACATCATTACAAGTCTATCCTGCGGCAGGATTGGTTGATTTTGTGCCGAAAAAAGCACCTATTTATTACATTGACCCAAAACCTATTCAACTACCCAATTTGCGAAATGAGTTGGTTGTTTTTAGTGAGACAGCATCAAAAGGAATGCAACTTTTAAAAGAAAGACTACTTCGAAAAAGGAACTGACTTCTTTATCAATCAGAAATTTTCAATTAGAAAAGCATGTTGATACACATCAGATTTTGCGTTAAGGATTGCAGCGGCATCCTTTTGTGGAGCTTGCGGAACAAAAGATAGAGCGGAAAGCCTGACCCGCCCTTGCGGGAAACGCCCAAGCCAAAAAAACGCACAGTTTTAAAATAAAAATTTGATTTAAAGTACTGATTTACAGCATCAAATTAACTAAACCTAGGTTTAAAAATGTTTCGTTGTAAAAGTGTATCTTTGCAAAAAAATACTGCATGACAACTTTTGAACAATTCAATCTACCTAAATCCGTACAAAAAGCAATCGATGAGCTAGGGTTTACTACGCCAACTCCTATTCAAGAAAAATCGTTTGCTACTATAATGTCGGGTCGAGATATGATGGGAATTGCACAAACGGGAACGGGTAAAACATTTGCATACCTCCTACCGTTGCTCAAACTGTATAAATTTACGCACACAAACACGCCTAAAATTGTGATTTTAGTTCCGACACGTGAGTTGGTCGTACAGGTTGTGGCCGAGGTGGAAAAACTCACAAAGTACATGTCGGTCAATACATTAGGGATTTTTGGTGGGGTCAACATCAACACCCAGAAAAAACAAGTTTATGAGGGTATTGATATTCTAGTAGGAACGCCGGGACGTGTGATGGATTTGGCTTTGGACGGCGTGATACGGTTTGATGAAACGCAAAAATTAGTCATTGATGAATTTGACGAAATGCTCAATTTAGGTTTTAAAGCGCAACTGACTTCGATTTTGGCGATGATGGACAGAAAGCGACAAAACATCTTATTTTCGGCTACGATGACGGACGAAGTGGATGCCGTTTTAGAAGATTATTTTGATTATCCCGAAGAAATAACGCTTGCTGCATCTGGCACACCGCTCGAAAACATTAAGCAACTTTCTTATGATGTGGTGAATTTTAATACTAAAATCAACTTGCTCAAGCATTTGTTAGAAACAGACGAAAGTATGCAACGCGTTTTGATTTTTGTGAATAATAAGAAAATTGCCGACATGCTTCACGAACGAATTGAACCGCATTTTGAAGAGCAGTTTGGCGTGATTCATTCTAATAAATCGCAAAACTACCGATTGACAACGATGGCTAATTTTCAGCACAATGTGTTGAGAGGAATCATTACAACGGATATTATGGCTCGTGGCTTAGACATTTCGAATATCAGTCACGTGATTAACTTTGAAATGCCCGAGCTTCCTGAATTATACATGCATCGAATAGGTAGAACGGGGCGTGCTGATGCCACGGGAACCGCTATAAGTTTTGTAACACCACGCGAACAAGATTTTAAAATTGCAGCCGAATTATTAATGAATCAAGAGATTCCTGTGCTAGCGTTTCCGGAACCTGTGGCCATTTCTACGCTACTTATCGGTCCTGAAAAAGATAAGCAGCCGGTGAAGTTTTTGATGAAAAAAGTAAAACTAGTTGGCGATGGTGCTTTTCATGAAAAGGCCAAGAAAAACAAGAAGGTAAATTTGGGTGGTCCGTCTAAAACTAAGAAAAAAACACACGGTTCGGTTAATCGAAATATGCTTAAAACACAAGCAAAAAAACGAAAGGACAAAAACTAATTTTTGTCCTTTCGAGAATTTACTACGCAACCCAGTACGCTTACTTTTTTAATTCGAGTAACAAAGCCAGCGCTTCTTTGGCGTTTGATAACTCCGCATACCTTAAGGCAGTAAAACCTTTGGTGTCTTTTTCAGTAATAGAAGCACCTTTTGCTACAAGCACTTTTATCATTTCGACATTGTTGTAACGAGCGGCATACATTAAAGGAGTCATTCCGTTAAAACGCTCGTTTACATCGGAACCATATTCTAAGATTTTCATTGCCGTATCGTTATCGCTTTTACTGATGGCAATACATAACGGGTCGTAGGTTTTGGTACTTGATAAATTTGACGCCATTGCAGTACCTGATAAAACAAGTGCTAGTCCGAGATAGATGATTGATTTTTTCATGATGATTGATTTTAATTGATGATTAATTATTTTGATTACTCGATAAGTCTTCAGCCAAGAAAACTTGTTACCGAATTTTCTAAGTTTAATGAAATTTTAACATTTTAAAAATTTAAAAAAACGGTAAACACCTACAAATCAGATAGTTTTAATGTCAAAAAAAAACTAAGAACTCAAAATAATTCTTTTTTTTATTTGGGCGTTTCTCCTTCTTGTTGCGTTTTAAGGTCGCAACAAGAAGGAGCCGGGCTTCCGTTCCCGCTTTTTGTAATTCTGATAATGATCAGAATTAAAAAAGAGCTCCACTCAAGCCCTAACGCGTCATCAGCAGAAAATACCTCCTCAAATCGAGTATGGTTTCTATTTGTTAGTCGACTTCAATGACAGATTGTTGAAGTCAAGGCTAACCCTATGAACTGCAAAACAATAAATCGGCCTTGTGTACCCATAGTTACAAATATTGATTTTTCAAGTATTTAAAATAATCATTCCTTCTGATGTAAAATTGAGAGTTTTTTTTTCTTTTTGTGTAACTTTTATCACGCAACACTGTTTCGTTTTTTGTACTTTTGACAAGTGAATATTCACTAACATAAATTTTAATGAAAGATACGACATCAAAAAGGCAACAACAGATTATAGAATCGGCTGGAAAACTGCTGATGGAAAAAGGTATAAAAGGCTTAACCACAAAGAATTTAGCACAAGCAATGGCTTTTTCCGAAAGTGCTTTGTACAGGCATTTTAAAAACAAAGAAGATATTATCATCCTGTTATTGAACTCATTAGAAATTAACATAAAGGAACGATTAGATAAAATTGCTGAAGGTGATGCTACATCGAAAGAAAAATTGCAACAATTATTCAACAGTCAATTCCATTTTTTTAGTGTAAATCCGCACTTTGTGGTAGCTGTTTTATCTGAAGGGCTGTTTGATGAATTGGAGAAAATTAATCAATCTGTTATGAAAATTTTTCAGTATAAAATACAATTACTGACCAAAATTATCGACGTGGGAAAGGAACAAAATGAATTTACAAAAGCCATCGAAACACCAGAAATCGTTCACATTATTCTAGGCAGCTTTAGAATGATGATGCTCAAGTGGAAGTTCTCTGCATTTGAAATCGATTTAATCAATCAAGGAGATGAAATAATGAATACAACTATAAAATTATTTTCAAAATGAAAAAAATACTAGCCCTTACCATCGGTTTAACGCTTTTCTCATGTGGAACCAGTGAAGAAGTACAACCCATACAGCAAGACATAAAAGAATTGGTTTTCGCATCTGGTCAATTAGAATGGGACGATATTTATAATCTTACCGCTCAAACAGATGGTGTTTTACAAAATGCTCATTTTGAAGTAGGAAATACGGTTACCAAAGGAAAAGTAATCGCTACTTTGGATAATGAAATCAACAAAATAAACGCAAAAACGGCAAAAGAACAGCTAGTGATTTCCGATGAAAATGTAACTTCTACTGCCCCAGCCTTACTGCAATTGGAACAAAATATCCAGTTTGCCGAAAGCAAGTATGTACAAGACAAAAAGCAAGCTGAACGCTACGAACGCTTGAATCAGCAAAATATTGGTTCAAAAGTAGATTATGAAAACGCTCAATTGGCAGCTAAAAATTCACTTTCCAACTTGAATGCGCTGAAAAAACAATATCAAATTATCTTGCAACAAGCCAAGCAACAACAAATTGCTACCAAAGGTCAACTGAAAAGCAACCAAGTCGTTGAAAAGTACAATTCGATTGTTGTAACTGAAAGCGGAACTGTGATAAAAAAATTAAAAAACAACGGTGATTATGTTAAAAAGGGAGAAATCATTGCTACAATTGCCAATCAAACTAAGGTGGAAGCGGTTTTAAATGTAGATGAAAACAGCATCGGAAAAGTAAAACTAGGGCAAACCGTTTACGTTCAACTAAATACCGATAAAAATACAACTTTTAACGGAAAAATAACCGAAATCCTTTCTGCTTTTGACGAACAATCACAATCTTTTATTTGCAAAGTCACTTTTGATAAACCATTCGAAAATTCACTATTCGGAACACAATTAGAAGCCAATATTTTAGTTGGAGAAAAGAAAAATGCACTTTTAATACCTAGAAATTACGTTGGTTTTGGAAACAAAGTAAACATAAAAGGCAAAGACGAATATGTAATCATTAAACCAGGAATTATTTCGACTGACTACGTTGAAGTATTAGAGGGAATTTCTAAAAACGATGTTCTTTTACCATTAAAATTATAAATATGAACATCAATTCAGTCATAGCAAAAACGTATATTTTTTCTAATAAAAAACTCACGGCAGTAGCTGTTTTGGGTGTTTTATTAGGTATGTCGGTTTATATTTTCATGAATAGTTTATTGGTGGGTTTTGATAAAAGTTCAAACACTTCTATTTTTAGAAATACAGCACATATTAGAGTTTATAAAGATGATGAAATTAGTAAAGTTTTAGTTAAAAACAATACGGATAACTATTTAATTATCAATCCAAAAGTAGTGCCCAACAACAATACGATTATCAATCCGAAAATGATTTTAGAAACTATTCTAAAACAAAAAGAAGTAATTGTAGCAACGCCACAAGTTAATACAAGTGTTTTTTATAACAATGGAAAATCACAAATTGCCGGAATTTCCGTTGGAGTAAAACCTGATGAGGCCAATCTTATGTATGATATTAAATCATTTATGGTGGATGGAAATTTTGAACTCCTTAAATCCAATCCCAACGGAATTGTCATCGGCAGCGGCATTTCAGAAAAAATGAATTTAGCTTTAGGTGATAATTTGAACTTAACTTCTTCCAAAGGAATCAATAGAACTTTTAAAGTGGTTGGTATTTTTAAAACAAATAATTCGGTGACCGATAAAAGCAAATCGTATATCAATCTTGCGGCATCACAACAATTGCTCAAAGAAGGAAATTCCTATATAACAGACATTAATGTAAATGTAACCGATGCGGAAGCCGCAGAAACCGTTGCTAAAAAAATTGAAATTCTAACAGGTTACAAAGCCGAAGGCTGGAAACAGGCTAATGAAACGCTTATGGCCGCCAACAAAATGCGCAAAATGATTATCACTTTTGTTTCATTAACCATTTTATTAGTTGCAGGTTTCGGTATTTACAACATCCTAAACATGACGGTATCACAAAAAATAAATGATATTGCAATTCTAAAAGCCATGGGTTTTACAGGAAAAGATGTGATTAGAATATTTGTAACACAAGCAGTTGCTATTGGAATTATGGGTGTAATGGGTGGAGTAGTTGTAGCAACTATTTTGATTACAATTCTAAAACGAGTCTATTTAGGTGGTGATATCGGTTATTTTCCAATAGATTACGAGCCTCAAAAATTTGTGCAAGGTGTTGTGATTGGGTTAGTAATTACGTTTTTCGCGGGTTATATTCCTGCAAAAAAAGCTGCGAATGTTGATCCTGTAGAAATTTTAAGAAAATAAAAATGAATATTTTAGAAACCAAAAATATCGACAAATTCTTTTACGAGCCAACAGAATTTCAAGTATTAAAGAATATTTCTTTTGAAGTTAAAAAAGGCGAATTTCTATCAATGATTGGAAAATCAGGTAGTGGAAAATCGACACTTCTATATATACTTTCTACGATGGATACCGATTACAAAGGTGAATTATTTATCGATAACCAGTTAATGACGGGCTTGTCTATTGATAAATTAGCCGAAATTAGAAACGAAAAAATCGGTTTTGTGTTTCAATTTCACTATTTGCTTCCTGAATTTTCTTGCTTGCGCAATGTTATGATTCCTGCTTTAAAATTGGGTAAATTGTCTGAAAAAGAAATTGAAGCACGAGCTTATCAAAAACTAGAAATACTCGGACTACAAGACCAAGCATTAAAGCTAGCCAGTAAACTTTCTGGCGGACAACAACAACGCGTTGCTATTGCTAGAGCATTAATAAATGACCCTTTAATCATTATGGGAGACGAACCCACAGGAAATCTCGATAGTAAAAACACCAATATCGTTTTTGATATTTTTCAAGAACTGACTCGAAATTTTGGACAGACCATCATAGCTGTAACGCACGACGATGATTTTGCTCACAAAAGCGATAGAATAATAGAAATGAAAGATGGAATTATTTTATAAACGTTGAGTTATGTAACTTTTATCACTAATTGAGTTTTAGGTCTGTAAAAGAGATTGTTTTAAAATCACAATCTCTTTTTTTTTTTTTTTTTTGCTGTGTGATGAAAGTTACCAAATTTGTCTATTAAGCAAATTACTTTTGACCGAAAAATATCAAACGATGAAAAAAGTTCTCTTCGCACTGCTCATTCTTATTGCTAATTTCAGCTGTACAACAGAACAGAAAACAACCGCTGAATCAAAAAATCAGTCGGCTATAGAACAATTGGTTGCAGGAAATCAACGCTTTATAAACGAAACAACGATTCATCCGCATCAGAATAAAAAATCAGTTTTAGACAATCAAAACAGTCAACATCCCTTTGCAGTGGTCGTTACTTGTTCGGATAGTAGAGTGGCACCGGAAATTCTATTTGACCAAGGCATTGGCGATTTATTTGTTGTTCGAAATGCAGGAAATTTAATTTCTGATATCGACATGGGAAGTATTGAATATGCCGTTGAACACCTCCACACAAAATTAATTGTTGTTTTAGGCCACACCGAATGTGGCGCCATCAAAGCATATATAAGTGACAAAAATAATGACTACAAAAAACACCGCAATCACATTGATGATATTATACAAATAATTGCAGAGGAAGAAGAAGAAATTAAGGAACAAAAAACCATTCCAAAAGACCAAAATATCTTAGGATGCATCAATGCAAATATTGAACACTCCGCAAAAATGATTGCACAAAATCCAATCATCAAAGCCCACAAAACGCAGATTGTTTCCATGCGATATGACGTACATTCCGGAAAAATTACTTTTTTGTAAAAAAAATTACCAATGTGACAATAGTTACAGTGTAAGCGAAATAACCACTTTATCTTTGACAAAAATTAAAAACATAATTAAACACGATAATCAAATGAAAATAGAACAAATTTATACAGGATGCTTAGCTCAAGGCGCTTATTACATTACATCAAATGGCGAGGCTGCAATTATTGATCCACTACGCGAAACACAGCCTTATTTGGATCGATTAGAAAAAGACGGGGTCAAATTAAAATACATTTTTGAAACCCACTTCCATGCCGATTTTGTATCGGGTCATGTAGATTTAAGCAATCAAACAGGAGCGTCTATCGTTTACGGGCCTAATGCTCAACCTGATTTTGAATTTATTTCAGCCCAAGACAATCAGATTTTTGAAATTGGCGCTATCAAAATTAAAGTGCTTCACACGCCAGGTCACACGATGGAAAGCACCACTTTTTTACTTATTGATGCCAACGGAAAAGACCACGCTATCTTTTCAGGAGATACCTTGTTTTTAGGCGATGTAGGTCGACCTGATTTAGCTCAGAAAGCAGCACACATGACGCAAGAACAATTGGCTGGCTTGTTATTTCATTCGCTTAGAAACAAAATTATGCCTTTGGCTGATGATGTAATTGTATATCCCGCTCACGGTGCAGGTTCGGCTTGCGGAAAAAATATGAGTAAGGAAACCGTAGGAACCATTGGCGACCAAAAAGCGACCAATTATGCTTTAAGAGCTAACATGACAGAAGCCGAATTTATTGAGGAAGTAACCGACGGATTATTGCCTCCACCTGCTTATTTCGGGATGAATGTAGCCATGAATAAAACCGGAATCAGCAGTTTTGAAACCGTTTTAAACAATGGTATGAAAGCGATTAGTGCTACAGAATTCGAAATGATTGCCGATGAAACAGGAGCTGTACTATTAGATACACGAAATAACAGCACTTTTGCGAAAGGATTTATTCCACAATCTATTAACATCGGTATCAACGGAGATTTTGCCCCTTGGGTAGGTGCTTTGATTGGTGATGTAAACCAACCTATACTTTTGATTACTGAAAAGGGAGACGAAGAAGAAACCGTAACCCGTTTAAGTCGAGTTGGTTTTGACAATATTATTGGTCACCTTGATGGTGGTTTTGAAGCATGGGTCAATGCAGGATTTGACGTAGATCATGTAAACCGAATTACAGCTGCAAGCTTTGCCGAGCAAGTAAAAATAGGCGAAAGTAAAGTACTCGATGTTAGAAAAGAAAGTGAGTACAATGCACAACACGTTGAAGAAGCATACAGTCGTCCGTTAGCGTCAATCAATGATTGGGTTAAGGATATCAACCCAGATGAGCACTTCTTTATTCACTGTGCAGGAGGCTACCGTTCTATGATTACTGCATCTATTTTGCAAGCAAGAGGTTACAGAAATTTCTCAGAAGTAGAAGGCGGTTACAATGCTATTGCACAAACAACTGTGCCTACAACTGATTTTGTATGCCAAAGTAAAGTTTTAAAAGTATAAATTTATAAACCCTTAAAATAAATAACACCATGGGATTTTTTAGCAATATATTCAGCAGCAACACAAGTACTGATCAATTAGAAGTATTAATAAAAGAAGGCAGTTTCTTGGTAGACGTGCGAACGCCAGCGGAATTTGCAGACGGACACGTGAAAAGCTCGACCAACATTCCGCTTGACCAAATTGAAAATCACCTGAACGCTTTTAAAGGAAAAAAACACATTGTAGTTTTCTGCCGAAGTGGTAATCGAAGCGCTCAAGCCAAATCTATCTTAGAAAAAAATGGTTTTAGCAATGTAACCAACGGAGGTACATGGCAGGATATTAATGACATTACAAACGGGTAGAACCTTTGGATTGAGTTGAAAAAATGGAGTATCAAAATTATTTTGAGATCACAATATACAACTCCAGCCCAATCAGAATACCAAAACATAGAAACGCTTTCGTGAAGTTTTTTCAAAAATAAACCTTAATCGAAAGCGTTTCTTTCCTAAAGTTTTTTTAACACATAAAAAAAGATGTTTACAACTTTAAAAAATAATTGGTCCATAATCAGAGTACTTCGTCTCCTAATGGGTATTTTAATAAGTATTCAAGCCTACGAATTAGATAATTATGTCCTCCTGTTTTTGGGAATTCTATTCACAGCCCTACCCCTATTTAATTTGGGTTGTGGAAGCGGCAGTTGCGCAATACCCACAAAAAAGACGAAAACTGATTATTGAAATGTAATTTCGTAAGACATTCTAAATTTTTCACTTCAAAAATAAGAATCATGAAAGAAGAAAGTTGTTGCACTGTAACCTGTGATTTGCCCATAGATGGCAATTACTGGAATAATCAGTACCAAACCAATACCACAAACTGGGATTTAGGGCAAGTAAGTCCTGCCTTGAAGCAGTATATCGATTCTATTCAAAATAAAAATAGCGCTATTTTAATCCCCGGTTGCGGCAATTCGTACGAGGCAGAATATTTACTCAGCCACGGATTTACCAATGTTACCTTGATTGACATCGCTCCAATTTTGGTGGAAACCTTAAAAAATAAATTTCACAACAATCCAAATATTACTATTATTTTAGGTGATTTTTTCGAGCATCAAGGGGCTTATGATATCATTTTGGAGCAAACTTTTTTCTGTGCACTCCCCCCTTTTCTTCGCCAAAAATACGTTTGGAAAATGCATCAACTTTTAGCACAAAATGGAATTCTTGCTGGACTTTTGTTCAACCGCAGGTTTGAGGCAGGACCACCCTTTGGCGGAAGCCAAGAAGAATATGAACAGTTATTTTCAAAAGCCTTTCACGTACATCAAATGGCACCTACAAACCTTTCGGTGCCTTCACGACTGAACACAGAATTATTTATAGAATTTTCTAAAAATACCGAAGTGCAAGTACTTTTGTATCAATTTACAGGAATAACTTGCAACGGTTGTATGCAAACAGTGACTACAAAATTCAAGGAACTAGATGGCGTTTACAATGCAAGCATGAGTACTAACTTTGCCGAAGTTCTAATCGTTAGCGACCAAGAAGTACCGCTGGATGATTTACAAAAAATAGTTTCTTACGACGAACATTATAAAATAATCAAAGCATCATGACCCATCTCATAGCAGTAGAAAATATAAAATGTGGCGGTTGTATGAACAGCATAAAAACTGCACTTTTAAAAATAGACAGCGTTAAATCCGTTTCAATTGATAAAGAATCAGATGCGGTTATCATTGAAGCCACAACAGAAAGAGCCATTTTAGTAAAAGTACTTTCTCAACTTGGCTACCCCGAAAAAGGACACAATACACTGCTACACCAAGGAAAATCCTTCGTGAGTTGTGCCATTGGAAACCTCACTAAGTAAATCTAAACAACTATCATTTAAAAGTGTTGAAAAAATTCAGCACTTTTTTTTTACTGTGTGATAAAGGTTACAAACTATAACATTCTTATACTGGAACTTTGCACAAAATTAATATCTAACTATGGAAATTTTAAAAATCATCACTCAACCTTGGCCTTGGTACGTAGCTGGACCTTTGGTAGGTCTCACCGTTCCAGCACTACTTATTTTAGGAAACAAAAATTTCGGAATCAGTGCTAATTTACGTCATGCCTGTGCTGCTTGTTTCCCCTCGAATATTCCGTTTTTTAAATACCAATGGAAAAAAGAAATCTGGAATCAATTCTTCATCCTAGGTATTTTCATCGGTGGTATTCTTGCTGTTTCGTTTTTGTCCGACCCAAACCCTATCGAAATCAACCCTGATTTGAGAGCCGAACTAGCCAGCTATGGCATTACCACCATCGACGGAATGCTACCTTCCGCCCTATTTTCGTGGGAAAATCTCTTTACCATCAAAGGATTTTTACTCATGGTAGTAGGTGGTTTCATGATAGGTTTTGGCTCCCGTTATGCCGGAGGTTGCACCAGCGGTCACGCTATTTCAGGCCTTTCTAATTTACAACTTCCGTCACTCATCGCCACCATTTGCTTTTTCATAGGCGGACTCATCATGGCCAATGTAATTTTACCATTAATCCTTTCACTATAAAAAAAGATGAAAACAATAGAACAAAACACCGATTTCGAAACGCGCTCGCTCGACACCGTTTGCGTAAACGATAGTCAACTCGAACATAAATGGTATCATAACCTCAAATACCTCATCGTAGGTTTACTTTTTGGCATCGTATTCATTAAAGCCGAAATTATCAGTTGGTACCGCATCCAAGAAATGTTTCGCTTTCAATCGTTTCACATGTACGGAGTCATCGGCAGTGCCGTGGTAGTTGGAGCCCTCTCGGTTTTCCTGATTAAAAAATTCAACATCAAAACCATCTACGGCGAAACCATCGAATTTCATGATAAAACCTTCAATAAAGGACAAATTTACGGCGGCTTAACCTTTGGACTAGGCTGGGCCATCACCGGAGCTTGTCCAGGCCCTATCTTTGCACAAATTGGCACAGGAGTTACCGTCATGCTCGTTACCTTACTTTTTGCCATCATCGGCACTTGGGTCTACGGTTATTTCAGAGAGAAACTACCTCACTAAGCGCTTTTTTTTATTTGGGCGTGCCACCCTTCTTGCTTGAACACGGCTTTGAGGCCGTGTTCAAGCAAGAAGGGGTCGGCCTTCCGTTCCCGCTTTTTTTGATTTCCCGATAAAAATCGGAAAATCAAAAAAGAGCTCCACTCAAGGCCTCACGCGGTAGCAAGAACAACTATTTTCATAAGTACATTTATTTTAAACATGATACAGCACATCAAAAAGCTTTTTAGCCTCGCCCTATTTTTGTGTGTACTACAAAATATCACTGCTCAAAACCATCAAAATATCTGGTTTAGAACAACGTTAAACATACCTGTTACAGAAAAATTTAAAACCGAGTTCGAACTCCAACACCGCCGCCAAAATGATGTAGAAAGCAATAGTCCTTTCGATAAAAACCTAATGTACTCTTTTAGAACTTGGATGTATTATAAAAAAAATAAAAACCTAACCTTTGGTTTATCCCCATTTGCCTATTTTTCGAATTATAAAATTATCCAAAAATCCGGCGATGCAGCAATACAACCCAGTCATGAATATCGGTTTACTGCTTCGGTGGAGCTTCAAAATGCTTTGACAACCAAATGGTTTCTCGTAAATCGTACAGCCATAGAATACAGAGCCTTCGAAAAAAACATCACTCATACCGCTCGCTTGCGAAACAAACTAGCCTTAAAATACGAAATCAATGCTAAATACAGTACCCTTTTCGGAGACGAAGTGTTAATCAATGCCTCGGGTACAGATACCCAACACATTTTTGACCACAACAGATTGTTTGCTAATTTTTCTTACCAACCCAAAACCAATATAAAAATTGATGTGGGCTACATTCACAGTTCTAGACTTTTAAAAAACAGCACAGATTTATTGACCGAAAATAATTTTTTCCTCAATCTTACCTATACCCTGGCTCATGCAAAACCGCATTTGTAACACCCTAAGTTTTGACATTACTTGGTAAAAGTTAGCTTAACCATTTTATTTTTTCCAGCAGCAATTGCCATAGAATCATTCATAAACCGAATGGTGTGTAAAGTAGTATCGTTGTGGAGCATTTTCCAATTTTTGCCACGGTCTGAGGAATAGTATAATCCTGAAGCACCTACTGTAACCAATTGATTTGCAGTAGAATTTGGCACATATTGCACACAAGAAGCATAACCAAAACCCATCTTTTCGGCAATCAACTTCCAGGATTTTCCGCCGTTTTTGGTGATTGCTTTGTTGCCAAAATTTTGATTCAATTTCTCATAATTTCCACCCGCTATAAATCCGTTTTGTTCATCGTAAAACGTACCTGTAAAAATTCCGGTCATGGCTTCGCCTTGCACTATTGGCGTTTCTACCACATTCCAAGTCAAACCTTTATCAGATGAGAAAAACACCCGCGCCTTTTTGCCGCCCGAAAATAACCAAGTTGCCTCGCCCACAATAGCGATATTGGAGTTACTTGCTGCAAAAGCCGCTTCGCCTGTTTGAACCTTTGGCAAATTTTCGCAAGGCACTTTTTGCCAAGTCGTTCCGCCATCTCGGGTTATTAGTACAGACAAACAATCAGCAGTCGGGTCTCCCATGGCTATACCTTCTTGATTATTCCAAAACTGCATACTGTCATAAAAAACTTTTTCGTGATTCTCTTGATACATCTTTTTAATGTTTGATCCATCTTTTGAAACACGATATAACAAGGCCGGAGAACCTACATTTAAGAGAAAAATATGGTCTTTGGTTTGGGCAATACTCCTAAATTCTAAAGCGAGTGCGTCTTGAGTAACATAGCCGTTAAATTGCTTATTGGTAGTTACATCAACAGCACCAAATCTGCCATTGTTTGCCGCATACCAAACTTTATTAGCATCAATTAAAATGGCACGAATAGAAATATCATCCACAAAAAGGGTATCGATTTTAACTCCTAAAAAACCCAATTCCTTTTGAGGAATGGCGGTTTGCGAATCAATTTTGCATCCCGAAAAAAGTAGCAAAATAAAAAAAACAATAATCTGATTTTTCATCGTTTTGAGATTAGTTACAAACTTATCAATTTTTTCTCTAAGTTACTTGTAAATATTCTTCCTCTATTAGCAGTCGTATTGTTAATAATTATATAATTTTGCAGCTTTTATTGAAGCTATGAGTAGTGCAAAAAATGGCCATTTGAGCCAATTGTCGTTAGGCGGTTTGTTAATTACCTTGGGTATTATCTACGGAGACATCGGAACCTCACCGCTGTATGTAATGAAGGCAATTATTGGCTCACAAGCCATTAATGCAGATATTGTTTTAGGCGGCGTTTCTTGTGTGTTTTGGACACTCATGTTGCAAACAACGGTAAAATACGTGCTCATCACCTTAAACGCCGACAACAATGGCGAGGGCGGCATTTTTGCACTGTATGCCTTAGTAAAACGCACAAAAATCAAGTGGCTCATTGTACCTGCCATTATTGGTGGTAGTGCACTTCTAGCCGACGGAATCATCACGCCTCCTATATCCGTTTCATCTGCTATAGAAGGTTTAAGAACCTATTATCCCACGATTGATACCGTACCGATTGTTATCGGAATATTATTTGTATTATTTTTTATTCAACAATTTGGCACCAACCTAGTCGGTAAGTTTTTTGCCCCAATGATGCTGATTTGGTTTGGAATGTTAGGTATTTTAGGCGGCATTCAAGTCGTAGATAATTTTGCTGTTTTTAAAGCACTCAATCCGTATTATGCCTTTCATTTATTACAGTTGCATCCTGAAGGGTTTTATGTTTTAGGCGCGGTTTTTTTATGTACTACGGGAGCTGAAGCTTTGTATTCAGACATGGGACATTGCGGTCGAAAAAACATTCGAGTAAGTTGGATTTTTGTTAAATCAATGTTGGTTTTAAATTATTTCGGTCAAGCCGCTTATTTGGTTCAATTTGAAGGAAAAACCTTGGTAGAATTAGGCGGCTCTAACGGAAATCCGTTTTACCTCATCATGGCTCATTGGTTCCAGCCCATTGGTATAACTGTGGCTACACTTGCGGCAGTTATTGCTTCGCAAGCACTTATCAGTGGTTCGTTTACCTTAATCAATGAGGCTATGCGTTTGAATTTTTGGCCCAAAGTGACCATCAAATACCCCACGGAACTCAAAGGACAATTGTACATACCTTCCGTCAACTGGCTCCTATTCATCGGTTGTGCTTTAATTGTGATTCACTTTGAAGAATCGAGCAATATGGAGGCTGCCTATGGTCTTGCCATCGTACTGTGTATGATGATGACCACTGTTTTGCTCAATTTTTATATGATTATGAAACGAGTAAAATGGTATTTTATAGCACCCCTTATCTCGTTATATGGAATTATCGAATTAAGTTTTTTTACTGCAAATATTAAAAAGTTTTTTCATGGCGGTTATGTCACCATTATTATTGCATTTGCCTTAATTGCCATCATGTATACTTGGTATAGAGCTAAAACCATCAGTAAAGCCTATACTAAAATTGTAAAAATTAACGACTACAAAAAAGTTTTGGCAGAATTGAGTACCGATCTAAGTATTCCGAAATATGCCACACATTTGGTGTACTTAACTAATTCAGGACGTACTGATGAAATTGAAGAAAAAGTGATGTACTCCATTTTACAAAAGCGTCCTAAACGTGCTGATATTTACTGGTTTCTACATGTCAATATTCTAAACGAACCCTATAAAACGGAGTACAAAGTGACCGAAATTTTACGCGACGACATAATCCGAGTGGATTTTAATTTAGGTTTTAGAGAACCTACAAAAATCAACATTATGTTTAGAGAAGTGGTAAAAGATATGGTGAAGAATGGCGAAGTAGACGTAATTAGCAGGTATGAATCCTTGAATAAAAACAATATTCTTGGAGATTTTAAATTTGTACTTTCAGAAAAATTTCTTTCTAACGATAATGTTTTGCTTTGGCACGAAAAATTAATTATGAACACGTACTTTTTTATCAAAAAAATAAGTTTATCGGAAGAAAAAGCCTTTGGATTAGACAGTAGTTCGGTTAAAATCGAAAAATTCCCACTCGTTTTACATCCACCCGAAAGCATCTGCATGAAACGAATTGAATAATTCAATAAAACGCAACAAAAGCATGTTTTTTTAAAAACTCCAGAATTATTTGTGTTAATTAATTATTAATATGAATTTATTGGCACGTGTCTTGTTTTACAGTTTTCAAATGCAAGTATAGCATCAACATTTAAAACTTAGAAATCATGAAAACAAGATTACTCACCATGGCGCTTTTGGGCTTTTTATGCTACATTCCTGCCTTTGGCCAGGACATTACTAGAGTAAATGCAACAAGTAATGAAATTAGCGACAACCTCGATTTACGAGCGGTAGCTTCCATTTTTGGTGAAGCAAGAGACCTAGAAGATTTTGAACGTAGACTTAACGATCCTCGAAATAAAATTTCCAATTTGGATTTGAACTTCGATCGGCAAGTGGATTATTTACGAGTAATTGAAGCCGTAGAAAGAAACACGCATTTAGTAATACTCCAAGCGGTTTTAGAGCGGGATGTTTTTCAAGATGTAGCCACGATTGAAGTAGAGAGAGATCGCCACAATAATGTGCAAATTCAAGTAGTAGGAGACGTATTTATGTACGGTCCGAATTATATCTACGAGCCTATTTACGTAGTAAGACCTGCTATTTTTAATGTGTTTTGGGTACGAAATTACCGTCCGTATTGTTCGCCATACTACTTTAATTATTATCCAAGTTATTATTATGCTTGGACACCGTATCCGCTTTATCGCTACCGACGAAATGTGCATGTACATATCAATCAATACAATTATTATAACTATGCCGACCACCGAAGAAGCACGAGAGCGGTAGCCATGCACCAAACACGTCGAAACAACGGATTTGAACGAAATTACCAAAGCCAAGCATCTACTCGAAACAACAGTATAGACCGTTCGAACCATAATAATAGTATCCGAAGAAGCGAAAATGCAACGACTAGAGATTATAGTCTTGCTGACAATACAACTAGAAATTCGTCGGTACGAAATCAAGATGGAACAAACACTGTACGAACTTTTACGCCAAACAATACAGACCGTTCAAACGTAAGAACTAACACTGTCAGAACCGAAAATAATGCTACCGTACGATCAAACGCTTCAACCAGAAATACGCAAGGCAGTACGAGGTCAGAAAACATCAGAGGTAATAGTTCGGTGCGAAACGATAGAGCTATAAAATCAGCACCTGTTCAAAATGACCGACAAACCCAAAAGGTAAGATCGAGCAATACTAGAGAAAACACAAATAGATCGACCCGCTCGAACGACCGATAATAAGAATTTAGTCTGCAAAAATGCCTAAAAGTAATTTTGGGCATTTTTTTTATATCCCGATATTTGCCAAAATTTCGTTTAAAGAAATTATCTTTAACCCCGCAATATTGCACAATAATTATTCTATCTAGACGTAAAATATGGCATTTTTAAAGCTTATTCGTTTTCAAAATTTACTGCTTCTGGCTTTTATGCAAATTATATTTCGCTACGGATTTTTGAATTTGCAAAACATTACTTTAGCATTGAGCGATTTGCAATTCGGTATTTTAGTGCTTTCAACCGTTTTAATTGCCGCAGGAGGATACATCATCAATAATATTTTTGATACCGGTACGGACCACATTAACAATAAAAAGGTAATTGTTGGTGGCGCTATTAGTGAATCTATGGCCTATAATCTCTACATCGGCTGTACAATTTTAGGCGTGGCAGGAGGTTTTTACCTTTCTAATGCAATCGAAAAACCAGGTTTTGCTTTACTGTTTATCATTATATCTGGCACATTGTATTTGTATGCCACATCACTTAAGCAATCCTTATTGATTGGAAATTTTGTCGTATCGATTTTAACCAGTGTTAGCGTTATCATTATAGGTTTATTTGATTTATTTCCAATCATCACCCCCGAAAGTAGAGTACACCTCGGCATTCTGTTTAAAATTTTAATCGATTATGCTATATTTGCTTTTCTTATAAATTTCATACGAGAGATTATTAAAGATTTACAAGATGTAAAAGGAGACTACAATATGGGAATGAACACGTTACCCATTGCCTTAGGAATCGAAAGAACGTGTAAAATCCTTGTGGTTACCACTGCATTAATTGCAGTATATTTTGTGTATTACATTTATATCTATTACTTCTCAAATCATTTATACATTAGTACTGTTTACAGCTTGCTAACCGTGATTGCACCCCTTATTTTTTGCTGTATCAAATTAACAGAGGCCAAAACAAGTACCGATTTTAAAACGCTTAGTACGCTTTTAAAAATCATTTTATTCTTCGGAATCGTTTCAGTATTCGTTAATACCTTAAATATTCTATACCATGCTTAATTCAAAAATAGCTGCTTATAAATTGATTTTAGCCTCGGGTTCGCCACGACGTCAACAATTTCTGAAGGATTTAGGGTTGGATTTTGAAATACGCTTGCGCGAAATTGACGAAGTTTTCCCACAGGAATTAAAAGCACACCAAATAACAGACTACTTAGCCGAATTAAAAGGGAAATCCTTTGATGATATCGCTAAAAATGAAATTCTCATCACGAGTGACACCATTGTTTGGCTCAGTAATGAAGCCTTAGGAAAACCAAAAGATAGTGCGGATGCCACTGCAATGCTCGAAAAACTGTCAGGCTCAACTCATCAAGTCATCACTTCAGTGTCGTTTAAAACAATTGATAGTGTAACCACATTTCATGATTATACTGCGGTAACTTTTGGCACATTAACCTCAGAAATGATTGCTTTTTATCTTGAAAAACACAAGCCTTTTGACAAAGCAGGTTCGTATGGAATTCAAGACTGGATCGGACTTGTGGGAGTACAATCCATAAACGGGTCGTATACCAATGTAATGGGACTTCCTACACACTTAGTATTTGATTATTTAAACAAACTATAACCCATGACTGATTTTGTAAATACGTATTCGCAACAACTTATTACCTCGGGTATATTATTTTTGACCTTAACAATAATTCGTTTTATAATCATCAAACTGATTGTTAAATATGCAGTAAAAAGCGACGTAATTGAAAGCCGAAAAAATTTGATTATCAAATATGTAAGTGTATTTTTTACTACCTTATTTTTGATTGGTTTGCTTACCGTTTGGGGTGTTCAAAAAGAAGATTTGTTTTTTACTATAAGTTCAATTCTAACTGTAGTAGGTGTAGCATTATTTGCACAATGGTCTATTTTGAGCAATGTAACCTCCGGACTGATTATCCTGTTTTCGTTTCCTTTTAAAATTGGCGATACGATTAAAATTCACGATAAAGATTTTCCTATGGAAGGAGAAATTATTTCCATACACACCTTTTATACTTATCTAAAAACGCTAGACGGTGAACTTGTAACCTACCCCAACTCATTACTTTTACAGAAAGGTATTTCTGTAATGAAGCAGCATTGAATGTGGCTCTAAAAACAAATGTCCCCAAAAAACTACTGTTGTTCTTTGGGGATATTTTTATGTTGAAATTAATTTGTTGATGGACAAACTTCACTTAAGCATACATTGTTTTTCGGAGTTCTTGAATTTTTGGGTCGTCTAGGTATTCGTCAAAAGTCATATAACGATCTATAACACCTTTTGGAGTGAGTTCAATGATACGGTTACCAACAGTTTGTGCAAATTCATGGTCATGTGTGGTAAACAATACAGAACCTTTGAAGTTTTTTAACGAATTGTTGAATGCGGTTATCGATTCTAAATCCAAATGATTGGTAGGTTCATCAAGCATTACTACGTTAGCTCTTTCCATCATCATTCTAGAAAGCATACAACGTACTTTTTCGCCTCCAGACAAAACGCGACTTGTTTTTAAAGCTTCTTCTCCTGAAAAAATCATTTTTCCTAAAAAACCACGAATAAAAACTTCGTCTCTTTCTTCTTCTGTTTTTGCATATTGCCGTAACCAATCTACAAGCGTTAAATCATTTTCAAAATACTTATGGTTTTCTACCGGCAAATAGGCTTGATTGGTGGTAATTCCCCATTCATACGTTCCTGAATCTGCTTTTTGATTGCCATTAATGATTTCATAAAAAGCGGTAGTTGCCCTTGAATCTTTACTAAAAACAACAATTTTATCACCTTTAGCCATGTTTAAATCAACGTTGGTAAATAAAACATCACCATCAACCGAAGCACTCAAATTAGCAATATTTAAAATTTGATCGCCTGCTTCACGTTCTTGATCAAAAATAATCGCTGGATATCTTCGGCTGGAAGGTTTTATTTCGGCGATATTTAATTTCGAAATCATTTTCTTACGAGAAGTAGCCTGTTTCGATTTGGCCACATTGGCAGAAAAACGACGAATAAATTCCTCTAATTCTTGTTTTTTCTCTTCGGCTTTCTTGTTCTGTTGAGCTCGCTGTTTGGCCGCTAACTGACTAGACTCGTACCAAAAAGTATAATTACCCGAATAGTGATTAATTTTTCCAAAGTCGATATCTGAAATATGCGTACAAACGGCATCTAAAAAGTGTCTGTCGTGCGAAACCACAATTACGGTATTTTCATAATTGGCTAAGAAATTTTCCAACCAAGCTATCGTTTCAAAATCCAAATCGTTGGTAGGCTCGTCCATGATGAGCAAATCCGGATTACCAAAAAGCGCTTGTGCAAGAAGAACCCTAACTTTCATTTTACCTTCCATATCTGCCATTAAGGAATAATGACTGTCTTCTGAAATACCCAAACTCGACAACAAAGAAGCAGCATCCGACTCAGCATTCCATCCATTCATCTCCTCAAACTGCACTTGCAACTCCCCTATTCGGTCGGCATTTTCATCAGAATAATCCAAATAAAGCGCGTCCATTTCTTTCTTTACCGCATACAAGATTTTGTTTCCCATCAAAACCGTTTCTAAAACAGTATGCTCGTCAAACATGTTATGGTTTTGATTTAAAACCGACATACGTTTTCCGGGTTCAAGATGCACATGGCCAGAAGTAGGATCCATATCTCCGGCAATAATCTTTAAAAAAGTTGATTTTCCGGCACCATTAGCCCCAATCACTCCATAAATATTGCCGTGTGTAAACGTAGTATTTACTTCATCAAACAAGATTCGTTTACCAAACTGTACGGATAAGTTATTTATTGTTAACATGATAAGTTTTGTGTTTTTTAAAAAGCCGTGCAAAAGTACACAATTTTGTATAGTATATGACTTAGAAAAGCATCGTTTTTTCTTAAAAAATCATTTAACGATGCCTTAACATCAAATTCAAAACAGACTGAATATTTTTGTTTTTTAATTTAATACTCTTTAGGTATCAAAACGTCAATTATCATAAAAATACTCTGCGTTTTATCATTAGTTTCCTGCTCTAAAACTTTTGATAACGATGACTACACCGCTTATTTTGGCGGAATGGTGGTAAACCCCAGTAACCGTTACGTCTTGTTTTGCAAAGACTCAAAGGTTATTGATACCATAACACTCAATCCAGACGATACATTCTTTAAAAAATTTGATTCATTAACACCAGGATTGTATTCTTTTAAACACGAGCCGGAATATCAATACGTCTATTTTGACAAAAATGATAGTTTAATGGTGCGAATCAATGCTAAAGATTTTGACGAATCCATCACATTTTGTGGTCGTGGAGATGAAAAAAATAATTTTTTAATGGAATTATTTTTGAAAAATGAGCAAGATAGGAGCCAAATGTTTAGTGTTTTTGATGAAAATATTACGCAATTCAACAAAAAAATAGATTCTTCATATCAGTCTAAGAAGCAATTTTATACCAAAAAGAAAGAAAGCATAGGCTGGGACGAAAATTTTGATCGCTATGCGAAGGCGATGCTCGACTTTTTTCACTATTCAAAAAAAGAATTGTATCCGGTAGTACATCACATGCGTACCGGCGAAAACATCTCTAAAAATTTACCTGCCGACTTTTATGATTTTCGAAAGACAATCAATTTTAACGACCAAGATTTTACAAACTTCTCGCCGTTTGTGCGTTATTTATCAAATATGATGAATAATCTTAGCACGCATGAAAAATGGGTAAATCATTCTGATGCGGATATTGCACTACTGACTAGCAACCGAAAGCTTGAAATAACAGATTCATTATTTACAAACGAGAAGATTAAAAATATTGTATTAGATAACATCGCATTTACCTATTTACTGGAGGACCAAAACATTGTAAATAATAAAAAGTTTTTGGCTACCTATCATGCACTTTCGACGGATGAAAGTCAGCATAATGAAATTAAAAAAATTGGCGATGCTATTCAACTGTTGAAAGAAAATAGTCCGTTACCAAATGCTACTTTAGTAGATCTAAACGATAAGACAGTCGCAATGAGATCGCTAATATCAAAGAAAACAGTAGTGTTTTTTTGGACTAAAAATTTAGAATCACATTTCATTGCCGCACATAAAAGAGTATTGGCGTTAGAAAAAAAATACCCCCACTATGATTTCATCAGCGTCTGTGTTGATGATAGCCAAGCTAAGTGGAAAACCATGCTAAAAAACTACCAATTCAAAGGCATTAGAGAATACAGGGTAGAACGCTTTGAGGAAATTAAAGACCAATGGGTTCTGAATAAAATTCACCGTACCATGATTGTCAATGCCGACGGCACTCTGAAAAATGCTTTTGTTAACCTATTTGACGTTAATTTCGAAAAAAACTTGTAGTCAAAGACAATATAAACATTTGCTGCAAAACGAACAATGCATTTACTGCTAATAAATATTTCTTAATTAATCCAAATCTGACTGCATTTTCCTTAAATTTGGCAAAAATTTCTGCATTGAAAAGCACTTTTATTTTAATACTACTTTCGGTTACTTCCCTCTTTTGGGCCCAGAAACCAAAAGACATCATCATCGAGTATTCTGACTTTGCTGATCGGAATCAAACCGAAATTCCCGATGCCGCATTACTGACAGGAAATGTACGAATCAATCATGATGGCGTAATAATTACCTGTAATAAAGCTTACTATTTTCAAAAAGAAAACTACGCAAAACTTTTTGGTGATGTACAAATGGTACAAGGCGATACGCTGTACTTAAATAGCGAATATGCGGAATACAGTGGAAACGAAAAAAAAGCCTACGCAACCGGAAACCCAGTATTACGTTCGCCAGAAATGACCCTAACTACCAATGTAATAAATTTTGATCGCAATACCCAACAAGCCTACTACAACAGTTTTGGAAAAATTGTGAATAAAGAAAATACATTAACCAGTAATTCAGGCAGGTATTATGCCACTGAAAAAAAATTTCAATTTCTTTCTACCGTAACTATTACCAACCCAAAATACGTTATCAAATCTGACCATGTGGATTATTATAACAATTCAGGTCATGCGTATCTTTTTGGGCCATCCACCATTACAAGCGACAAAAATTTTATTTATACAGAAAAAGGTTTTTATGACAGTAAAAGAAATTTGGGTCACTTTCTCCGAAAATCTTACATTCGCTATGACGATCGACTCATTGAAGGTGATAGTATTTTTTACAACCGAAATACTGAGTTTGCTTCCGCTACTCGAAATGTAAAAATCACTGATACTATTAACAAAGGCATTGTAAAAGGACATTATGGCGAAGTCTATAAGCCCAAAGACTCTTTAATGATGACCGGCAGGGCTGTTGCTGTCAATTTAGTAGAAAATGACTCTGTTTACATTCACGGAAAAAAACTAATCGTGACCGGAAAAAAGGGAAATCAAATAATTCGCGCCTTTAATAATGCCCGATTTTATAAATCCGACTTAAGCGGAAAGTGCGATTCGATTCATTCGAGTACTCAAAAAGCCTTGACACAATTAATAGGTAGACCTGTGCTCTGGAATGGCGAAAACCAACTCACCGGAGACCTCATTCACTTAATAGGCGACAATAAAACCGAAAAACTCGACTCGCTCAAAGTGCTCAATAATGCCTTTATTATTTCAAAAGATACGCTCGGAACCGGCTATAATCAAGCCAAAGGCCTTAATTTATTCGGAAAATTTAAAGACAATAAATTGGATTATGTGGATTTAATTAAAAACACAGAAGCCATTTATTTTGTGTACGACGACTCAACGCTGACGGGTATTGAAAAGAAAATCAGCAGTAAAATAAATATTACATTTGAAGACAATAAAATCAATACATTAACCTCGTTTACAAATATTGAAAGTCAGATGTATCCAGAAACTGAACTGCCTGAAAATGCACGAAAGCTTCGAGGTTTCAATTGGCGAGGTGATGAAATTATCCGCACAAAAGACGAAATCTTTCCGCCTGATGAAGAGGAGTTGGACCAAAAAATGCAAAAAGCGAGTAAAAAAGATGCTGCAAAAGAAAATAAACCAATGGAAATCAGGCAGGAAACGCTGAATTATGACAAGAAAAAGAATCCTAAAAAATAGAATTCGAACTTCAATACACTTCGATTAAACCATTTAGTTTTCTAAAATGAAAGATGATTTTTTAAAATACCAAGCCCAAACATCTCCCTATCCTTTAGGCATGGAAGTTTCTCACGCCAAGGGATGTTATATCTACGATACCCAAGGCAAGAGCTATTTGGATTTTGTAGCGGGTGTATCGGCTTGCACATTAGGTCATCAACATCCAAGAGTCAACCAAGCCATAAAAGCACAATTAGACAAATATTCACATGTGATGGTTTACGGAGAATATGCTCAACAACCCGCTGTAGATTTTTGCAAATTATTGGTACACCATTTACCCGAACCTTTAAATCAAGTGTATTTGGTAAACTCTGGAACGGAAGCCACCGAGGGGGCCTTAAAATTAGCACGAAGAATTACTGGACGTTCCGAACTCATTTCGTGCCACAATGCCTATCATGGAAATACGATGGGGTCAATGAGTGTGATGGGATTTGAAGAACGTAAGCAAGCATTTCGCCCATTAGTACCTGATGTACAATTTATTACCTTCAATAACGAAAAAGATTTAGAAAGAATAACCACCAAAACAGCCGGAATCATTTTAGAAAGTATTCAAGGTGGTGCAGGTTTTATCCAACCGCAAAATGATTTTTTAGTTAAGGTAAGAAAGCGCTGTAATGAGGTGGGTGCTATGCTTATTATCGATGAAATACAACCAGGTTTCGGACGTACCGGAAAATTATTCGGATTTGAAAACTATGGTATCGTTCCTGACATTGTAATTATCGGAAAAGGAATGGGCGGCGGAATGCCTGTGGGCGGCTTCGTAGCATCAGCTCAACACATGCATTTGTTATCCAATAATCCAAAACTAGGCCACATCACGACCTTTGGGGGCCATCCCGTAATTGCAGCCGCTTGCTTGGCCACTTTGCAAGAACTAACTGAAACCACATTGATGGCAGATACCTTAGAAAAAGAAAAATTATTCCGTTCACTCTTAGTACATCCATTGATAAAAGAAATACGAGGACGTGGATTAATGTTGGCACCCATGACCGAAAATGCGGCTATTACAAATGAAGTAGTACTCAAATCACAAGAAAGAGGACTCATTTTATTCTGGCTCCTTTTTGAACCAAAAGCCATTCGAATCACACCACCACTGACCATTTCTGAAGAAGAAATTAGAGAAGGTTGTAAAATAATTTTAGAGGTACTCGATGAAGTAGCCCATAAAAATCGCTCCTAATTGTTAACTAAATTGTTCACAACAATAAAACCAATAGACTGTTTTTTTGTTTCAAATGATGTACTTTTCAGGAAGCGAAACATAAAATAAAAACTATGTATTTAAGCGAAGAAGAAGACGATTATCGATTATCCTTATCCAAATTTGAGTCCATGTTGAAAACCAACAAAGTGCTCTTTTTTGATTCGGAAGAATTTGAAGAAATAATACTGCATTATCTCGATATTGGCAAGGCTTCTTTGGCTAAAAAAGCATTAAAACTAGCCCTAGAACAGCACCCGAACTCTAGTGGTTTAAAATTGGTACAAATAGAAATGTTGATTTACGACGAAAAACTAGATGTAGCCGAAAAAATGCTGAACGAATTAGAGGCCATTGAACCTCAAAACGAGGAAATCTACATACAAAGAGCTACTATTTTCTCTAAAAAAAGTATGCACGAAAAAGCCATAGAAAGTTTACAAACGGCACTGCACTATACTGATGACAAAGCCGATGTGTATAACTTAATTGGCATGGAGTACCTTTTTATAGACCAGTTAGAAAGTGCCAAATACAACTTCATGAAAGGGCTTGAAGAAGATTATGAAGACCAAACAGCGCTCTATAACGTGGTGTATTGTTTTGAATTTCTTGACCAACATGAGGAAGCCTTGGTTTATATTGATAAATATATTGATGAAAATCCGTACAGCGAAATTGCTTGGCATCAATCCGGACGCCTTAATTACGGTTTAAAACGATATGAAGCCGCACTAAGAGCTTTTGAATACGCCACTTTAATCGACGATGAATTTATGGGTGCTTTTATGGAAAAAGCCAAAGCCCTCGAACGCCTTAAACGTTATGAAGAAGCCATTGTGGCCTACACCCGCACCATCGAACTGGAAGATCCTACAAGCTATGCCTATCTTAGAATCGGAAAATGTCATGAAAAACTAGGCAACAATAAAGCTGCCATAGCCTATTATAATAAAACAGTGCACGAAGATCCGCTGCTCGACAAAGGTTGGATTGCCATCACTGATTTTTACGTACGTCAAAAAAACTACGCAAGAGCATTGTCATTCCTGAATAAAGCCTTGAGTATAGACAACCAAAATAAAAACTACTGGAAACGTTATGCTACCCTAAACCGAGAACTCCGATTTTATGAAGAAGCCGAAATTGGCTACAGAAAAGCAGTTCAATACGGCGATTCAGAACTCGATACCTGGATTTATTGGGTAGATATTTTGCATTATATGGAAGAGCCCGAAAGTGCCATCTTAGCACTTTTAGAAGCCTTAGAATATTATCCCGAATCCTACGAAATCGAATACCGATTGGCGGGACTGTACTTCACCCTAAGTGAGGATGTTCAAGGAAGGTACCATTTGGCCAATGCTTTACGACTCAATTGCGATTATCATCCGTTTTTAAAAACTCAATTTCCAAAGGCTTGGAAAAGAAGATTAGTGCAAAATATGATCAAAAAACACATAGAAGGTGGAGGACACTAAAAAATTCGGATTACTTGGCAGAAACATAAGTTACTCTTTTTCTGTGGGCTACTTTACTGAAAAATTTGAAAGAGAAAATGCAACAAACTGTTCGTATCAAAATTTTGATCTTGCCACTTTAGACGAGTTTCCTGCTGTTATTAACAATACACCTGATTTAAAGGGACTTAACATAACCATTCCGTACAAGAAAGAAATTTTACCTTTTTTAGAAAAAATCAATAAAAAAGCCTTAGAAATTGGTGCTGTAAACACCATTAAAATAACCAAAAATAAAAAGCTAAAAGGCTACAATACTGATTATTATGGTTTCAAGAAAGCTATCAAACCCTTGCTGAAACCACATCATACAAAAGCCTTGATTTTAGGTACAGGAGGCGCCTCGAATGCGGTGGCTTTTGCCCTAAAAAAGTTAGGAATTTCATACCAATACGTCTCCCGAAATCCTATCGATAACCAACTAACCTATGCTGATTTAGACCGTGAAACTTTTAATCAGTACACAATCATTATCAATTGTACGCCGCTGGGCACTTTTCCAAACATAAATGATTGTCCTCCTCTTCCCTATTCGTATTTTAATTCAAAACACTTAGCTTTTGATTTAATTTATAATCCCGCTGAAACCACTTTTCTTAAAAAGGCCAAATCTTTTGGAGCCGCTACCACTAATGGATACCAAATGCTGGTTTTTCAAGCCGAAAAAGCGTGGAAAATTTGGAATAGAAAGTAGGAAAGCAAAGTTTAGACCTTTTCTTAACAAAATTTAACAGTATTGCTTTGAATTTTGAATTGCCTTTAGTACCTTTCGCACTAAATTTTTTACCAACCCTAAACATTTTATAAAATGTTAGACGAAACGAATGATAACCTGCCAATGGCAGATGGAACACCAGAGGCTAGCTCAACACAACCTACGGAAAACGAGACAACATCAACAGTTGAACTCCAAGAAAATCAAGTAGTACTCACCCCTACAGAAATTGCAAATGATACTTTGGTCTTTGAAGAACCACTTCCGCATCAAATAGCTGAACCTACTGATGCTGAGGAAGTTGAAGAAACACAAAGCGACATTGATGATGAAGCAGACGAGCATGAAATTCCCGTAAAAAATTACGAAACTTTATCAATGGACGAACTTGTTGTAGAACTTGAACAGCTAGTGGCTCTAAACCAAGTTCAGAAAATAAAAATGCAAGTTGAAGAAATAAAAAAAGAATTTTTATCGCAATACCATCATTTATTGGATGAGAAGAAAGAAGAATTCTTTGAACAAAATCCCGATAGTCAGGAAAACTTTGAGTACAATTTGCCTGCAAAAGCCAAATTTGATCAAATTTATCAACAATACAGAACAGCGAAAAATGCGCATTTCAAAAAATTGCAAAGCGACCTTCAAGGAAATTTAGCAAAACGAGAGGAAATCGTAGAAGCCATGCGAAACTTGATTAATCCGGCAGAAAGTATGCAGGATACCTTGAAGCATTTTAACGAACTACGTGATCGTTGGAAAAACATAGGCCCCATTCCGAAAGATAAGTACAATCACGTTTGGAATAATTATCATTTTCATGTCGAAAATTTCTATGATTACCTTCATTTAGACCGAGAGGCCCGTGATTTAGAATTCAAGCACAACCTTGAATTAAAGCAAAAACTAGTAGAACGAGCAGAAGCCTTAGAGCATGAACCCAACACAAATGAAGCGTTCCGAATTTTACAAGGTTTACACCGCATTTGGAAAGAAGAAATTGGACCTGTAGGAAAAGAATTTCGTGAAGAAATCTGGGAAAAATTTTCTGCCGCCACCAAAAAAATCCATGATAGAAAAGATGCTTTAAACCACGAAATAAAGCAACGCGAAGTAGAAAATTTGGCTACCAAAAACGGAATCATTGCCAAAATTCAAGAACTAGCCCAAACAAAAGTGAACTCCCATACACTCTGGTTGAAACAAGCCGATCTTGTAGAACAATTACGCAATGATTTCTTTAAAGCAGGTAAAGTGCCCAGCGAAGATAACGAAGCCACTTGGAGTGCTTTTAAAAATGCAGTTCGTGCTTTTAATGTTTTCAAAAATGCGTTCTATAAAGAAATGAAAAAAGAACAGCATGATAACTTGGTTAAAAAAACTGCATTGTTAGAAAAAGCCATCGGATTAAAAGACAGTACCGACTTTGCAACCACAACACCTATCATGATGCAAATTCAGGAAGAATGGAAAACCATCGGGCATGTTCCAAGAAAGAATTCAGATGCAATTTGGAAAGAATTTAGAGCCGCTTGCAATTTCTATTTTGATAAATTAAAAGAACAGCGAAACGAAATCAATCAAGAAGAGGAAGAAGCTTTTGATAAGAAAAAAGCGTACCTAGAAGTGGTAAAAGCTACGGCATTAGTTGGCGAACATAAGAAAGATTTAGACGTAATCAAGGCACACATCGAGCAATGGAAAACCTTTGGTCGCGTACCGAGAAACAAAAGCCATATTGAAGGAAAATTCAACAAAGTGTTAGATGGCTTGTTTGAACAATTAAACGGAAGTAGAAAAGAATCAGAGATGGTGCGTTTTTCGAACCGTGTAGAGCAAATGGCAGGAGAAGATGGAGGAAGAAAACTAGAAAACGAAAAGATTTTCATCATGAAAAAAATTGATGAAATACAAAACGAAATTTTCCAATTAGAAAATAATATTCAGTTTTTTAGCAACACCAAAAATGCCAAAAAAGAAAACCCTATTGTATTAGAAGTTCGAAAGAATATCGAAAAACACAGAGAAAGTCTAGAACTTTGGAAACAAAAGTTAAAGCAATTGAGGGAAATTGCCAACTAAAAATCAAACTATAGTAAAAACAAAAAGCCTTTAAGCATCAAAACTTAAAGGCTTTTTTGGTTGCAATAAAATGTGCAAAGTAAAGTTGTTGACCAAAAAGAACACATAACTTGTTTTTCTAGTGACTTCCTTCTGCTTCAAGAGTATCCACATCGATACCTTGTTTTTGCAAAATACCTTTTACGATAAAACCATAAAAAGCCAAATAAGCGAAGCAAATTACGGGAATAATGTAAGACTCATGGATGCCAATAATATCAGAAATTTTACCTTGCAAGGGCGGAATAATACCACCTCCAAGGATCATCATCACTAAAAAGGCAGAGCCTTGAGAAGTATATTTGCCAAGACCCGTAATAGCTAACGAAAATATAGCTGGCCACATAATACTACACGCTAAGCCTCCTGCTAGAAAAGCATAAATGGCCACAATTCCAGTTGAAAATAAACCGATTACCATCGCTGCTACGCCAAAAAGTCCGAAGACGAGTAAGGTTAAAGCGGGTTTGTTTTTGCTGATGAAAAAGGCACCAATTTGCAAAATAATACAAATTACATAGTAATACAACGGCGTCATGTCTTGTTGTGCTATAGTATTAACAATGATAATTACTGCAAATGCAATTAAAGGAACAATAATGAGCGCCAACTGCTGTTTACTTGGACTTAAGTTGAAAACACTAATAGCTCCTGCCCAACGACCAATCATTAGACTACCCCAATACATCGATATGTATGGAGCAATTTCAGAGGAACTGTAACCCCCAAACTCAGACAATTTTAATAACTCGCCGAGGTTACTACCAACAGCAACTTCTACACCAACGTAGGTAAAAATAGCCAACATTCCTAAAACCAATTGAGGATAACGCATGGCACCCCAACCCTCGGCATTATTCTTAGCACGGATATTGGCAAACAAAAGTCCGATGATAATGACCAATAATGCACCAAAAAGCCAATACATTCGATACTGTTCTAGCGGATGTTTAATAGCATTGATTTCTGCTACTGCGGGAGAAATATCTTGTTCTAATTTTTGAATTTCAGTAGCTAAACTCGCTTGTTTATCAGTAGGTTCAGTAGCAGCGACATTCCTGTTTAATTGAACTAATTGATGTTTTAACTCATTAATTTGCGTTGTTGTAGGAGAAATGGCTTGTTCTAATTCGAGTATTTTTTTTGCCTCAACCGAATTATAGCTATCAAAAACAGGTGCAAACATCACTACGAGTAAACCCGTCATAATGAGAAGCGTAGTTAAGGCTTTACCGGCTTTTTCTACCGGCTCGTTTGAAATACCACTCGGCAATTTTTTTGAAAAAAAGAATACACTTGCTGCAATGAGGAATAAAATTCCTACGCCAATGTAAAGTAACGTTACTTTATCCAAACCTAAATTTTTAATCTGATCATCGCTTACTGCGGCAGCCGTTCCGAAGAGTGCAAATCCTACAATAATAGGACCGATAGTGGTCCCGAAAGAGTTGATACCGCCGGCTAGGTTTTGTCGTGCAGAGCCTGTTTTAGGATCGCCTAGAGTTACGGCAAACGGATTAGCGGCAGTTTGCTGTAACGAAAATCCTAAAGCTACAATAAACAAACCTATTAACATACCCGTATACACATTAGCTTGTACCGCTACAATCATGGCTCCAGCTCCTAAGGCAGAAAAAAGAAGTCCGTAGACGATGCTTCGCTTGTAGCCCCATTTAGAAACGAGGTCTTTTCCGTTTAACGCACCAAAAGCAAAAAGTAATAGTGCACCTAAATAATAGGCGGTGTAAAATGCAAAGTCAATCAATTGCGATTGAAACTGGTCTAACGAAAAATAACTTTTGCAAAAAGGAATGAAAATACTGTTTCCCGCTGCGATGAAACCCCAAAAGAAAAACACTGTAATTAAAGTATACAATGCAGGATAGTTGGTTTTAGTTGGTTCTGTATTCATAAAATTAGTTTAAATAGGTTTTACTTTTTTTGAAGTGCTTTCCTGCCAAATAGGATTGGACAGAAGCCCCACAAAAAATTTGTTAAATATCAAACATATAAAATGAATTTACAATAGTATTTGTAAAAATAATTGGATGAAATAACGACTTGAGTGCGTTAGAACTACGCGTTAGGGATGGAAATGGAGCTCTTTTATGGGGTTGTCCTGAAAGGCAACCCCATAAAAAGCGGGAATGTACAGCCCGACCCGCCTTTGCGGGAAACGCCCAGAAAACAAATAAGAGTGGACTTCTTTGTGGAACAGAAATCGTGGTTCTATTTTTCAGTAACGTAGTCTTGAAGGTATTTAAATCTGGTGGTTAAATGTCCGTTATGTGTAATTTGGGCACGTTGTAAAATGCCATCCTTGTCGTTGTTGAAAAAAGCAGGTATCACGTGTTTTAAAAACATTTCGCCGAAGCCTTCACTGGCGTCTCTAGGCAATTCGCAGGGTAAATTATCGACCGCCATAACGGCAATGGCAGCTGGATGAAAAAAATCTACTTCTCTGGATTGGCTCGGCAAATAACCATAAATAGGCTCGGCAATTGTGGAAGCTCTTAACGTACAGGCAATTGGACCTTGTACATCGCAAGAAACATCCGCCACTACTTTGAGGTTGCATTGTGGCGATTTAAGCATCTCGTTTGTTAAAATATGCGGTGCATTAGAAGCATAGAAATGGGCTGGAATGTAGATTTCGGCTACATTGGCAAATTTTTCGAAATCGGACGTAAAGGCTTGTGGATTTGTGTAAAATTCTTGTTTATCAAAACCAGCAGCCTTTAGAGGCTTGTAATAATTCTCCACATCTATTTGTGTATACACCGTAGAGGCGTATTTTTTTGTCAAAAAATCATGCGGTGTTACCGATTTAATTTTGATAGCATCGAGGATTTCCTTTACTCCCATTCCTGCTTTTCCGGTACCTGTAACCACAATTTTTATGGGTGGTAGGACAATTCGGCGGAGTTTCTCTATAATTTCAGCACTACCACTTAAGGTTTGTGCTTTGGGAAGATTAAACAGTTCAAACTTGATTCCGAATGTTCTAAAAGCATTGTAAACGCCTACAATTCCTGCATAGCGTCCAAATCCGATGAGCCTGGTGTTGTTTTGATCTACGATTGTTTCGTGGTCAAAAAGTTGGATATTTTTTTCTAAAATAGCCTGTAAAAGTGCACGATTGTAGGGTTGCTTTTTAATGGTGTGTGAAAAGAAGAAATACTTTTTATTGGGAATTAAAGCCTCAACTGGCACTTCTTTAACACCAAACAAAACATCGCAATCCGATAAATCCGTAGTAACTTCAAAACCCAAAGCAGTGTATTCTTCGTCTTTAAAAATACGTATTTCGGATGATTCTACTGCAATTTGAGCCTCGGGATATGCCTCAGAAAGACGCTTAAGGGCTTGCGGACTGAACACGACGCGTTGATCAGGAGGATTTTTTCGTTCTTTGATGATGCCAAACTTCATGATGTGTAAATTTTATTTTATCAGTAAGTCTTTATGCTTTAAACAAATACCACAAAAGAGAAGCGATTGTTGTATTTTTTTATTTAAATATTTACTTTGTTTCAAATATAACTTTTTTAAATCAACTTAGCAACTAAATTTCCTACAAAAAAAATTTAACGCAGCACAACTGTAAACGTATTTGATATTCATTACGTTACAAAAACCCACCTAAAAATATCAAAAGTTTTTGCAAAAATAGATAAAACACCTACTTGAATTTTTATCTTTAGGGCTTTGAACTGGTCAATGATGCTACAAATTTCAATACGATATATATATTTAGCGGTACTTTTTGTTACTGCAATGGGTTGTAAAAAGACAACAGAGCCAATTGTAGAAACACTAGAAACGCAACAAGACACACTCCCGAAAATAAAAATAAACAACAGCACTTTTGAAACGTTGGATGCTGCGTATGTAGCAGAAAAGAATAAGCAAATAAGTCTGTTTTACGATACATACTGGTTAAAAAACAAGGTCAGCGGCGGAATATTAGTCGCGAAAAACGGGGAGATTATCTTTGAAAAATACGAGGGTTACAGCAATTTTTCTGCAAAAGAAGTGCTTGACAGCAACACCCCTATTCACATTGCCTCTGTAAGCAAATTGCTTACGGCTACTGCAATAATGCTATTGGTAGAGACTCAAAAAATAAGCCTTGACCAAAAAGTGTCGACTGTACTCACTGCATTTCCGTACCCAGAAATCAGCATCCGAACGCTACTCAATCACCGAAGTGGTTTAAGAAATTATGCCTACTATTTTGATGATCGGGCAAATTGGAATCCTGCAACACAAGTGACCAATCAGGCTATACTAGATGAATTTGCAAAACATAATGTTCCGCTTGATTTTCAGACGGATAAAAAATTTGCTTATTGCAATACCAATTATGCTATTTTGGCATTGATTATCGAAAAAATAACAGGCTTGAATTACCGTGAGGCCATGAAGCGAATGATTTTTGAACCTCTATCAATGAACAATACCTTTGTGATTGATTATGAAAAAGACTACAAAAAGTATAGCCAATCCTATAAAGGAAACTATGTTTTACACCCTTTAAACCATTTAGAAACCGTTTATGGAGATAAAAACATCTACTCGACACCGCGGGATTTATTGAAATTTCATCAAGCCATTTCGTCAAAAAATTATGTGACTCCTGAACTTCAAGCACAGATATTTAAGGGCTATAGTTATGAACGGCGAGGTACTAAAAACTATGGTTTAGGCATCAGAATGATGGAATGGCAGGACGGTAAACAACTGTTTTATCATAATGGTTGGTGGCATGGCAATACGTCATCTTATGTCAATTTAAGAGACGAAAATGTGGTTATCATTGCACTTGCCAACAAGTATACCACGATGACCTACAAGTCAATCTATTTAGCGGCTTTATTTGGCGATTATCCTTTTGAATTAAAAAAAGACGAATTAGGCTTTTAAATTTAAATAAAGATTGTACTTTTGCAGTCCTAAAAATGTAAAGATTTTGGGGTCGACTGGTTTTGACAGCAAGTCGAATTGAAATGTAAGCACGTCGAGCTTTGTATGTTTAGCTCGTAAATCCGAATGTACAACAACATAAACGGCGAAGGAAACTACGCTCTTGCTGCATAATCTGAATCATAGTAAGATGAGCCACGTTCCTACAAGGTAGGAAAGCAGGATTTACCTCGAAAGCTTTGGTTTGTGGCGGTCGGTATAGGTAAATCGTAAATACGAACCTAAGAACAGTGGAGCTTCGGAGCTGTTACGAAAATTGAAGAAGATAAGTATTTTGTGGCTGCTTCTGGCCAAGCAAGATAACGAAAATTCAATCAGGAGATAAACGTGTAGAAAGCCTTTTAGTTGCTTGTTTGGACGGGAGTTCGACTCTCCCCGACTCCACTAAAAAAAACCCTTGTAAATTGTTGATTTACAAGGGTTTTTTACTTTTATAGGACGTTTTAAGAAACTTATACTAGTTTTATATTTTGATATACCCTTAAATTATTAATTATTTTTTACAACCTAAATTTTGTTGATGATCGCTTCAATTTCAAAAATTTTAAATTATTTGTCAAACCATTTACATAAAGTAATCCTCCGTCTAAATTAGATGCAATACCGAGTATGATTTTGACTACCTCATTTGACATTAAACTACCAATTATTCCACATACTGGACTACTTATACCCTTTGATTCACAAGAATCTGCTTGTAAAAGTGTTTTAATATCAAACAAATCCTGATATCGAAATTTATTTTTATACTGTAGAAGTGTGATATATCCTTGCCAATCTGAAACTGCTCCATGGACTAAAGGAATTTCATTAGCAAAAGATTTTTTATCTATTATTAGTCTTGTATTTAAATTATCAGTACAATCACAAACAATGGAATAATTTTTTATGATTTCATCAAAATTACTACTCGTCAACTCTTCATCAAAAGCACAAATAGTCAGATGTTCGTTTTGGTTTTTTAATTTTGAAGTCAACACTAATGCTTTACTCTTTCCCAAATCATTTGAAGAATATAAAAACTGTCTATGTAAATTTGACTCTTCAATGGTATCAAAATCAACAATTCCAATCTTGCCAACTCCCATTGCAACCAAATAAGTAGCTACTACTGTTCCTAGCCCTCCTGCTCCAACTACTAAAACGCTAGCTTGACTTATTTTTTGTTGCCCTTTTTCTCCAATTTCAGGTAATTGAATTTGTTGTTTATATCTTTTCACTATCTGTTAATTTGAGAAGTAATTGTAGTATCAGTTATTTTATCATCACTTGCTAAAAGAAAAGCCTTAGAAATAATTACTGACAAACCATTATCTCCTTCGAATGGCAAGAACAGATTTTCGCTGAAATCTTTTTTACTTCTATCAGCAACAATACATAAATACTGATCGTTTGGTTCCATTAAAATATTAGTACTTCCTATGTGAATTTTATAAGTTCTTAGTTTTCCTTTGACCACAACAAACTTATCTTGTATAGAGGTAACACCTGAAATTTTTAGTCGTGGTATTAGCCTTTGTAAAATCTCTTTTCTGTTTTTTGCAATTTCTGATAAATCACCAAATGAATACGATTGCCAATAATCTCTATACGTTGGTAATCCTCCAGAATCACTCCAAGTAGGGTCATTACCTACACTAGCAACTCCTACAAATAAATCAACATCACGCATTGCTTCTGAAAATGCAACTGGTGGAACATCGATTAAATCAAGTAATTCTCCAGAACTCGAATCTAAAAATCTTATTTGGTCCGTTGATACATAATTCCATATTCCAGTGTCATTGAATTGATCTTCTGCATTTAAAGCATTTACCCAATATTCAACCCTGATATTAAATTCAGGCATGTCTAATGTGGCTGTATCTTGATCTCCACCATCCCAAGAACCTATCAATCTCGCTTTCCAATTCCTTCCTTTTGCTAAAGTAACATATTGATGTTGTTTCAGGATATGAGAAGCCATTCTATTGCTATAAGTGCGAGTGTTTACTTCTGCATCCGTTAGCAAATAAATCTCCCTGAAACTTTGTTTAAAGGGCTGTTGAATTTCGCCTTCCATTAAAAATTTACGCCACTCCTTAACTTCATTTGTCGTACTGGTAACGGGATGCCATAATATAACATTGTCATACTGTTCAATAGCAACATTTGAATAATCCAGGGCAATCCATTGTTTATTGATGTATATAGCTAGAACATCATTATTTTCATTAGAAAACTTAAAAATTACTTTATTTATACAAAAAGAAAGTAATTCATGTTTCAAATACTTTTCTTTAAAATAATCTAATGTCATTACTCTGTTGCTTCGCAACATTCTATCAAATCGTTCCTTTTGTGCAGATGTAGTTTGATCTATTTGCTTTTGAACAGCTTTTAATTTTTTTAGCTTGACCGCAAATTTATCTTTCACTACCTGCGGAACTGATTTTTGCTCTTTGCCGTCTGGCTTAAACCATTTAATAACTGATTTACCAATACCCGTTAAAACTAAATTAGCGTTATAATCATCAAAAGAGTAAATTAATTGATAGTCTTTCAATTTAAAATCATCAACTGCTAAATCTTCAATTTCAATTGAAGATATACCTAATTTTTGAGCCGCTTCGTCAATATATTTCTCAATTAATGCAATTGTATTGTTTTGCTTAATTTTTAATCGTAATCTAGATAATTGAGCAATTCCATCTAAACCTTTAGAAGCATATAGGCTATACAAACAAGCATTACCTATTCCTGCAGCTGCCGGACCTTTCTCTGGAATTTTTTTAAAACAACGTTCTCCTAATTTACTTAAAGTTTGAATAGTTCCATTATCGTAAAACCAAGATGACATCCAAACAAAACCTTTTATCGCATCAGCATTCAAACTACTCAAAAATTCTATAACATTATAAGTATATGCTCTTTTGTCATAAATTTGAGTTTGAGTAATTACAGACTCTTTCATTTCTATAACATAAGTAAACCATTCTTGAGAAACTTTTTTAAATTTATCAGAGCCTAATTCATCAATAACTTTTTTAGCCTCATTAAGATACTTCTGTGATGGCTTACTTCCATTTGCTTTTTGTGCTAATGAAACTAAGGTAAACCAATACTTTTTATCTTCTTCTTTTTGTTTATCTAATACATCATTGGCATATTGCTGAAAACCATCTATACCTAAAAAATAAGTTGGTTTAATACTACCTTCATCAGAATTGCTTGTATGCATGTAAGTTTTAATTCTTTCCTCTAGCTTTATTTGCTCTTTGTAATGGTAAGTGTTAACGTCTTTTTTAATTTCTGTAATTTCATTTAAAACTTCTTTAATACTCTCCGGAATAGAGTCTGATTTAAAACTCCCTTCAATTTGCCTAAATAATCCAGCTATTGGCCACCAATACATTCCTGAATAGTTTTTATCAGGATTGTAATTTTTAAAAATCTCATAGATTGCTAAAATAGTTTCTTCAGAAAATTTCATCTTGCTTCTAAACATATTTTGAAGCATTTGTGAAGACATTTGATATTCATTACCGCATTGTTTGTCTCCTTTTCTGTATGGTAAATAAGTCCTTTTTACCGTGTTTGAAAGAAAAATTGCAAACGCTCCTTTTTTCTCATAATCCCATTTTTTTACAACTTCATTATAAGTTGGAATAGCAGAAAAAGTTACTGTATAAAAGTACTGGCTTTCTTTTAGTTGTTCTTGAATTGTTTGTAAAAATATAGTTTTAAATTCGGAAAATTCTTCACTTTTCGATTCATTACTTATACCAATTGCTGATTTAATTTTATTGAATAATCCCATGAATATTATATTATCCTCCTACTAAAGGTGTTAATTTTACAAAAGAAATTTTGGATGTGCTTTTAAGCACAACTTGTTGCTCTAATTCTTCTAATTGTTCATTATCAACCAAAACGAAAAAACCATTTTTTTGGAAAGCATCTAGAGCTATGTACACTTGCTTTTCAACATCAATTAATTGTTTAGGTTTTAGCTTGTAACCATTTAAAGTACGTTCAGCTTCTTTTGGTTCTATCAAACCGTTAAAATATTGAGGCAAACGTTTGTTATAATTTTCAATTTCTATGGAAACTCGTTTAGTTATCAAATCTCTAACAGTCAATGTATCTGATTCTAACGATATTTCAAATTGATTAGTTATGGTTCCGTTTAAAAGCTCATCGCTAATTACTATATTCATAGTGTTGTTTTTTAATTATACTTCTTAAAATTCTCAGCCTGTTCAAAAATCTCTTTATATACTTCGTCTCTATCTACTGGTGGATAATCGTTTTCAGCTAAGAGAATTATGAGGTCTACCTTAAGTTCTGCTTTAATATCATCGCGTTTACTCCAATCGGTATATTTTGCTTTGTCATCAACTACCGTTTTTACTTTTTGAGCCAATGCAATTAACTTGTCATTTGGATAACTGAAATCATATTTAACTGCTAATGCTTTTAAAATATCGTAAAAGGCTTTTTCTTCAAAGTCGATACCTAAATCTTTGAAGGAATCTTTTTCGTTTTTAAGTGCATAATACAAATCTATAATTTCATCGGTAAAATCTTCTAATACTTCACTTCGTAAAACATCGCTTTCTTTTCGTTCGTTATATTTATCTACAATAGATTGTAAGCGTTTTGAAAAATCAATTCCAGTTATTTTATTAATCTTTTTAACGTCATCAATGGCTTTCGCTAAAAGCTTTTGCAATAATTTAATTTTGGTATTCGGTAATTTGATTTTATCAATTTTGGCCATGTAATCATCTGAAAAAATATCAATTTCGGTTTGACTATCATCTCCTAATTTGAAAATTTCTTCCACCCCATCACTCTCAATGGCGTCTTGAAGCATTTGCTTTACACGATTATTCATTTGAGCGGTGTCTGGTGCAACTCCTTTTGTTAATTTGAATACGATGGAGCGAACTGCTAAGTAAAAATGGATTTCGTCTCTTTGCGTTTCAGTAAAAGCTCCACTTCCAGAACAAATGTCGTAAGCTGATTTCAAACGTTTTACAATGTACATGAATCGTTTTTCTAATTCTTGTGTTAATTGTACAAATTCAGCTGCTTGATTTAATGTTTTTAATTGTGCTAACGGAATGCCTGATAAATATCCCGAAGTATCAAACTTGTGGAATAGTTTACCCAGTAAATCTAACTGGTCTTTAACCACTACAATAGATTGCTCAATATCTTCAATGTTTTGATTATCGGCATTGTTGTAATGCGCTAACGCTAGATTCATTTGCTTTTTGATACCTATGTAATCTACTACCAATCCTTTTTCTTTGCCTTCAAATTTTCGATTTACTCGAGAAATAGTCTGAATCAAGTTATGCCGTTGAATAGGTTTATCAATGTACATCGTATCTAAAAATGGTACATCAAAACCAGTCAACCACATGTCCACTACAATAGCAATTTTAAAATTAGATTTTTCATTTTTAAATTGGCGGTCTAGTTCTTTGCGGTCGTCTTTAGTTCCAAGTGCATTATACAAATCTTCCTCATCATCTTTACCTCTGGTCATCACCATTTTGATGCGTTCCATTGGTTTAATTTCTTTTTTGTCTTTATCGGATAACTCGACACCATCAGCAGCAATTTTTACTTCGCCCCATTCTGGTCGTAAAAGAAGTATATTTTTATACAATTCGTAAGCAATTGGTCGGCTACTGCACACAAACATGGCTTTGCCACGAACGGTTGCACCTTCAGCTATTCTATTTTCATAATGGGTAACAAAGTCTTCGGCTACGGTTTTCAAACGAGTTGGATCGCCTATGATGGCATTCATTTGTGCCATCGCTTTTTTACTTTCTTCTATTTGATTTTCATTACTACCTTCTTCCGCACATCGGTTGTAATACGCTTCAATCTCCTCTAATTTATGATTATTCAATAAGACTTTTGCAGCTCTTCCTTCATACACAATACGAACGGTAATTTCATCTTTAACCGATTCGTTCATCGTGTAAGCATCCACAATTTTTCCAAAAACATCAATGGTGGCATCAATTGGTGTTCCAGTAAAGCCAACATAAGTAGCATTAGGTAACGAATCGTGTAAGTATTTAGCAAATCCAAATGTTTTTCTTACACCCTGTTCTGAAACGACTACTTTTTGATCTAAATTGGTTTGACTTCTGTGTGCTTCGTCCGAAATACAAATGACATTTGTTCTATCGGTTAGTAATCTTGTGTCTTCGGTAAACTTATGAATGGTTGTTAAGAAAACACCACCACTGTTTCTTCCTTGAAGCAATTCTCTTAAATGTGTTCTACTTTCTACACTAATAATCGATTCGTCACCAATAAAACCTTTTGCATTGGTAAATTGACCTGATAACTGGTCGTCTAAATCAGTACGGTCTGTTATGATTATAATTGTTGGACTTGAAAAATGAGTGCTTCGCATTAATAAGCGACTTAAATACAACATCGTGTAACTTTTACCACATCCTGTTGTACCAAAATAAGTTCCTCCTTTACCATCACCTACAGGTTTTTGATGGTTTTTTATATTTTCAAAAAGTTTGACTGCCGCATAATATTGCGGATAACGACAAACGATTTTTTCATTCTTTTTAGAACTATCTGGTAAATAAATAAAGTTTTGAATAATATCTCGTAATCGCTTACGGTTAAACATCCCTTGAATGAGTGTAAACATAGCATCTATACCATCGACTTCATTGGGCATGCCTTCTATTTTTCTCCAGGCATAAAAGAATTCATACGGTGCAAAAAAGGAACCTGATTTGGTATTCACACCATCACTAATTACACAAAAAGCATTGTATTTTAATAACTCAGGAATGTCTCGTTTGTAACGTGTAGTTAATTGCACGTACGCATCATGAATGGTTTTGTTTTCCTGTATGGCAGTTTTAAATTCAAACACCACTAATGGCAATCCGTTGATGTATAAAATCAAATCAGGAATACGCATTTCGTAGCCTTTTATGGCTAATTGATTCACGATTTTATAGGTGTTGTTATCCTTTTCGGAATAGTCAATTAATTGAATGAATATATCTTTTTGATTACGGTCTTCACGTTTAAGCAAAAAACCATCACTTACCATTTTCATGAAAACTTTATTGCTTTCATATAAATCAGAAGATGGTAAACGTTCCAAATCACGTATTATCGAATTTACTTCTGAATCCGTTATGTTATCCTTAGCGTAATTGGACTTCAAATAGTTTTTTAAATCCGCATCTATCAATACCTTTTCAGTAACGATATGACCGTATTGTGTGGGTGGTTCTGATACGCCTTGAAACTCATTTTTACGCACTTCACCACCTACAAGATGCGTCATTTGCTCTTCTTGTAATAAGTGAATAAAGGCTTGTTCTAATTGTGCTTCTGTGAATTTCATATCACTAGTTTTAATAACTTTATAAATTCCACTTTTACTTTTTCCTGTTCAGGTATAGGTCTATAAGCAAAAGCAGCTAATTCAGTTTCATATTTTACTTTTAAATCTTTCCAAATTGTATCAAAATCAACCACTAAAGGTGATTCTGAAATAGACTTTGTTTGCCATCCCAAAGGTTCTTCAAACATTTCTCTGTCGTGCTGAAGAATAGTATAAAATTGCTTCTTAAATTCTCCTGATGCAATAAATGCTGCACAATCTGGGTCATTCATTAAAAAATACAAATCATAAAAATGTCGAATCTTTGTGGCTATACTTATTACTGCATTCTCATCATACGAGAATCGTATTAAAGATACCATTTTCTCTAACAATGTTTGTTCTTTACTTAAAACATTAATTACAAATGGCTGAAGCTCGTACAATTCAATATATTGCTCATTATTTGTTTGTGTAAAAAAATCAACAACAAAACTTTTAATTGTTAGCGGTTGAAAGGGAAAAGGATTTGCAAACGAGTTTACTTCAACTATCAATTTATTATTTTTGATAGTGTTTTCAATAGTGTCATATTCAAAAACAGATTTTCTATATCTTGATCCTTTACTAGTTACACCATCCATTTGAAGTTCAGTCAAACCAGGTGTTATTTCTTTTTCAATAGCACGAATTATGGTTTTAATTTCATTTCCCGACTTTTGTTTGTCATTTATAATGGCAATATCAACATCTTCTGAAAAACGCTCAATAAGGTTAAACCCTTTAGATAAAGATGTCCCGCCTTTAAATACTGCTTCCGTGACGTATTTACTTTTTGCTAAATGACTTAATACATGAGTAATCCAGTAATCTTTTTCAATAAATTCCAGTTTTATATTTAATTGTTGGGATGCCAATCGTAAAACATCAGAAAACATTTTTTTATCTTCATGTAAGATCATACTAAATTCCATTTTTCGGCAGTTTTCAAAGTTTTGGAAATTCCCGATAGTTTATACTTTGTAATTGGATTTAAGCTTTTTTGCAATGATTTCTGGAATTCCAAAATTCCCAATTCTTCTAATAATGCTCCTAAAAGCGCTCTTGTAGCTGGCGGATATTTTTGTGACAATCGAACTAAAGTAGCTAAATTTTTATCTGACATTTTTTTTAGTAGCGATAACAATCTCCCACAAATAGATGACAAGCTGTTATCAGGAATTTTTTTAATATATCGAATTGCATCTAAAAATTGTAAGAGCGGAATATTTTCTTTTGTAATGGTATTCTTTTGCTTGACAAACTTAATAGTGTAACGATCTCTCTTTAATGCTGGGCGAATTTCATTTCTACCAATTTGAATTGTATTACTTACTTGTGTAGTTAACCCCAATTGATTAAAAACACTATATCCCGTAAGATAACCAATTACTTTTCCATCCTCTTCTAATACGTCTTTAACTACTTGAAATTGATTGGGCTCTAAGTTACCAAACGGAGTACTTTCAGGCTTGTAGTATTTCCCTTTGGCTAATTTAGCAATCTTACCCGAAACCACCATTCTATTTAAAGCCTTTATGACGGCTTCTTTTTTATTCACCTCTGTAGTAAAATCAGCATAGGTGAAAACATAGCCTTTAGGAAGTCTATCTATAGTAAACGCTATATAATCAGTAGTTTTCATGCTTACTTATTTACTGCAAATATACTAATTTGTCCAGTTTATTATATAAAAAACTGGACGTTTTTTAATTTATATCGGTTTTTATTGTTTCCATTCTCTATTTTTCGATTCGTTCATTATTATTTTTTATTTCGCTAAATAAGCCGATTCAAATCTATCTATTTCTACCAAAATTGGGTAAATAAGCTTTTTTGTGGTTAAAAAATGTTTATTTGTGGTTTTAAACCTTTTGGCCGACGTCGGGAAGATGGTTCGTTTATTTATATCGTTTTGCTGATGACGGCAAAACGTTGGTTTTAATTTTTGTTACAATTTATGTGTTTAAGCATGATGATTTCGTGTTTAATTTTTATGTAATATCATTTATTAAATTTATCTTCTTTCCATTTTGCGGGATTGTTAATGATGTATGCCGAAATTCGTTGATACGATTGATCATTGCGAATAATATGTTCATAATAATTCCGTTGCCATAATTTACCGTTAAACCGTTGCCATCCCAATGATTTTACACCCCGAATATATTCATTGGTGGTCATTGTTTTGAACCATTGCACCACACGATGTAGGGGCGAACCAATGTGTTCGCCCTCTATCGGTTCGCCCGCATCAGGTTCGCCCGAAAATCGTTCATCCGAAAATCGTTCGCCCGAAAATCGTTCATCCGAAAATCGTTCATCCGAAAATCGTTCATCCGAAAATCGTTCATCCGAAAATCGTTCATCCGAAAATCGTTCATCCGAAATACGTTCATCCGAAATACGTTCATCCGAAAATCGTTCATCCGAAAATCGTTCATCCGAAATACGTTCATCCGAAATACGTTCATCCGAAAATCGTTCATCCGAAATACGTTCGCCCGAAATACGTTCGCCCGAAATACGTTCATCCGCAATGGGGGACGTATGGATATTAGGGCAGACACGCAGGTCTGCCCCTACGAGCCCAACGTTACCGACATTTTCCAATATGCAATGAAAATGTTTTGGCATAACAATTATTTCGTGGCAACGAATATCGGGAAATTTACTTTCCAATTCATCATACCATTTATTAACCATGATACCGGCATCATTGCATTGCATGTGTCCATCTATCACATCTCCAAACAAACACGCCCTATCCTGACAACAAATGGTAATAAAATACAATCCTGCTTGACTGTAATCATAGCCTTTTAATCGAATAGAACGGCGGTGGTGTATTTTTGGATTATATGCCATTTTTACTATTTTTCTAATTCTCAACCCTCGTCATCTTTGCCAACAACAAATCCTTTAATTCCTCTAGTTTTTGGGTTTCTTTGGTCTTTGTAAAAATTAAGTTATCCAAATGAATTAATTTTTCAGATACCTTACTTTGTTCAATAATAGAAGGTAAAATAATTGGAATAACAGAAATTTGTTCTCTTTTAGCAATATTAACTTGTGCACTTCCTGCGGCATCTGCTATTAAAAGACTCTTTCCTTCTTTTGAGGTAATAAAATATTTAAAGCAAATGGGATATAAAATTTTGGGATCAACTCTTAAAATTAATAATGCTTGATTTATTATTCCTATTGGGTCATTTTCATTTATTACGGTAACTTCGCCAAGTGTTCCACTACAACTGATTACAAAATCATCTTTCTCAACAGAAAATCTTTTTAAAGAATTATATTTTTCAGAATCTACAAAGTACCTGAAATTTCTATGTTTGTCTATAGCATGTTGTTGCTCATAAACAGGAAATCCTTTAGGAGACATATCATCCTTTTTTAAAGCTGAACCAAAAGGGCCCCTAATGTATCCCTTATTTTTTAATACTTTACCTATATTTGAAACTTCCCACCCCTCAGGAATCTCTTTCTCCAATTCCTCACACCAAACCATTATACCACCATTACTTTTGTAGGACTTGCCATTTTCATCAGGAAATTCAAAATCTACAAACCATTGCTTGTAAATTGTTTGTGCGGTTTCTTCTAGTTTACTAATCAATTGGTTGTTGAGGGTAATACGGTTTTGAATGGTGTTGTATTCTCTAACTATTTCTTGTTGTTTTTCTATGGTTGGGATAGGTAATAGTGTTTCGCACATTTCAGTCCAAGAAAAAATTTCTCTTGCACTACCGTGTGACATGAATCTAGCATAGCGATCAAATTCTGGTCTTCTAAACCACATCATTAAATATTCAGGCAATAATTCATTTTCATCAATAACCTCAAAAACGGTATAAGCTTGAGATACCATTGCATTATCATGCTCTTCCAATAAAGCAATAGAAATTTTATCACCATTACGAGAAGTAACAGGTCCATAAGCAAATTGATTTTTTCGTATCAATTTGTAGGTTGACATATCTGTTCCAATAATATTAGCAATTGAGGGCATCAAAACTTTTTTTATACTTACACCTAATAGTGGAATATTGCTTAAATCCCTATTTCTGATATTAACTTCTTGTATGTAATCTCCTAAACGCTTATAATTTTCTTTCATTTTTTAGTTTTCTTGTTTGCATACTAGCTTTTCCGAATTCAAATTAAATAAAAAGTCATTGAAAATCAAGGTATTACAACGTATTGTGCTAGTGTAATTAAATAAGAGGCACTTGCTTTCCGAATTTAAATTAAATAAGGGAATATTGATTTTTAAGGAGTTATTTGATTTTTCCATTTTCTAATTAAATAAAAACTTATGCCCAATAGGGAACATACAAACTGAATTTTTTAGACACATTTTCTGTATCCCTTGGTTTAATTTTACCAGCATCCATAGTATCTTTTATCAATAACGATATTTGAGCTGCTTGTTTATCGTGCATGCCAAAACGTTTTCTTAATGATGTATTATTGAAACCTCCATTACCATAATATTCTATAATACTGTGTTGATAACAAGCTTCAATTCGCTCTTCATTAGTCATATCAGCATATTTTTTTGGTGCATACATCGTTACTTCAAAGGAGTTTTCAAGTTCTTGAAACTTCAATGGCGGTAAACCAAATAGTTCAATGGCTATAACTGCTTTTTCAAATCCTGAACCTCTTTCTTCGCAGATATTATATCTTCTAAATGCTGAAGCTAATATTTCATTTCTAGATTCAGGAGTAGTTCTAATAAGACGGTCTATTTTTTTTGAGGGCAATAATTTGCCCGGATTACTAAAAACTATTCTGTCGTCGAAAATTTCAATCATGGGGCCTGAACCTCTAATTGTAAAATCTTGATGAATTAAAATGTTTGCAATTAACTCTCTTAAAGCTTGTTCGGGATATATAGAAGTATCTACTCTAAGGGCATTTTTTATAACTTCACTATCTTGCAAAAGTCCTTGTATAAATAAAATTAATGCTTCAAAACCTACTGCATATCCTTTTCTGTCAGGATATTCTCTACTTGCCCCTGCTTTGTTCTTACCTTCATATTTTATAAGTCGAACTACTTTTCTAGATAAACCATCAAATTTATTTAAATCTTTAGCTACTGCAACTGCACCAAAATTGGTTATATAATACCCTTTACCATCTACATCCACAATCATTTTTTCATCTTCTAACCATTTTAGAATTTCTTTAATGTCAGATGGTATTGGTTTTCCTAAAAGATCTAATATTTTATCGTATTCTAAAAGCGTAATGACTTCAACTTCATTGAGTAATTTAGAAGCATGCAATTCTTCCCAAGTTGGGGTTTTGCTATTCAATAGTAATGCTCCAACATCTTGTCTTGAAGCTTTGCGAGTTGTACCGCCACTTCTAATAAAACTATCTTCAAGGGTTTTTCCTTTTAAATGGACTGGTTTTACGGCACTTTCTAAAATATGAACCAATAGTATTTCTTCTCCTCTAAACGTTTCGATACTATGGTCAATTTTTACTAAAGGTTCAACACCATCACGACAAAGTGAAGCTAAACGTTCCACAATAATATCAGCTTCTTTTTTTTGAATACCAATTACTTGTGCTGTTTTATCATTTACTCCAAAAGCTAGAAAGCCACCACCTGGCATATTTGCAAAAGCTGCAATATGCTGGCAAAGTTTTTCGTTTTTAGGTGAAAGTGTTTCCTTCCAATCAATTTCATTAAGTTCAGAAGGCACTTTTCCTAATGATTTATCTAAATAGCTTATGGCTTTTACTATCCACTTTTTCATACTAAGCATCTCTATTTAAATTAATCAATTTTAGATTTTGATAGCATAACCTAATTCTTTAAACACGGTTAATAAATCATCTTTTGATTTTGCTTCGGCTTTCAATAGTTCAGAAAAATCGGTTTGCAAGGCTTTCATTTTATCGTCAAAATCAATGTTTTCATCACGGTTCACAAACGTTATGTACTTGCTAGGTACTAACGAATAATCTTTCGCTTTAATTTCATCTATTGAAGCAGCGTAACAAAACTCTGGAACATCTTGATAAATTCCGTTTTTTGCTCCCTCACCTTTGGAGAGGGTTGGGGTGAGGCTTTGCCAATTGTGGTAGGCTTCCGTAATTTCAATAATATTTTCATCTGAAAACTGCGTGAATTTTTTCTCAAATGGAATGCCTTTTTCTCTTAAATCTAAAAATAGAATTTCGTGTTGTCTGTCACGATAGTTTCTAACAGCATCAGGTAATTGCACTGTTCTGGCTTTTTTATTTTTATTCAAAATCCAAAGGGTAACTGAAATATCAGTGGTATAAAACATGTTTCTTGGTAAAATTACAATGGCTTCTACCAAGTCGTTTTCAATCAGTTTTCTACGAATTTTATATTCTTCGCCACCTCCTGAAAGTGCCCCATTGGCTAAGATAAAACCAGCCACACCATTTTCAGATAGTTTCGCAACCATATTTAAAATCCAAGCATAATTGGCATTACTGGTGGGTGGTACATCGTAACCTCTCCAACGTGGGTCGTCAGTGAGTTCATCACTAGCACGCCAATCTTTTTGGTTAAACGGTGGGTTCGCCATAATGAAGTCGGCTTTCAAATCGGGGTGTTGGTCTTTGCCAAAAGTATCGGCAGGTACATCGCCTAAGTTAGCCGCAATTCCTCTAATGGCTAAGTTCATTTTAGCTAGTTTATAAGTCGTAGCCGTATATTCTTGTCCGTAAATGGAAATCTCTTTTTTGTTTCCGTGGTGGTTTTCAATAAACTTAATACTTTGCACAAACATACCCCCCGAACCACAAGCAGGGTCATAGATGATTCCTTTGTAAGGTTCAATCATTTCGGCAATTAGGTTTACAATGCTTTTTGGGGTGTAGAATTCGCCTTTTCCTTTTCCTTCGGCTAAAGCAAACTTGCTCAAGAAATATTCATACACACGACCCACAATGTCTGTTTGCTTGTCTTTTATGGTGTCAATGTTGTTGATGGTATCTAACAAAGCCGCAAGCTTACTCACGTCCATATTCAAACGTGAGAAGTAATTATCCGGCAAAGCACCTTTTAAAGCGGGGTTGTTTTTTTCTATGGTGTGTAAAGCGGTATCAATTTTCAATGCAATATCCGCTTGTTTGGAATTTTCAATGATATATGACCAACGTGATTCTTCTGGCAAGTAAAAAATATTGGACATATTGTAGAATTCCTTCATCTCAAGGAATTTCTCTTTATTGTCGGCAATTAGCTCTTTTCTGCGGGCTGAAAATTTATCACTGGCAAATTTTAAGAAAATTAAACCTAATACTACGTGCTTATACTCAGATGATTCTACGGTACCACGCAATTTATTGGCGGAATCCCATAGTGTTTCTTCGATGCTTTTTTCTTTTTTTGCTTTTACTACTTTTGCCATTTTAAATCGCTATTAATAAATTATTTGTTTCAAAAACGTATCAATTTCTACAAAAAATAGTACATTACGTACATAAGAAATTAATACATTTTGTCGCTATTTGACAAAGTTCGGTGTTAAGTTTGTCATTTAACGTCAAATATAGAATAAAATTTGATGAGGTTTGAAGTACTTTAATGGTACAGTTTATTCTGGATGTATCAAAAAATGATTTTGTACGATTAAGGGAAACCGTAAAATTTCGTAAGTTTAATTTTTCAAATTTGCAAAAACAACATAAAAAATTGAATTACAACACAATAAAATTTCAAAACAGAGACACTTAGTGGTTCAAAAAATGTATATTAAATAACATAAAGATCATTTCTGTTGTTGACAATGAAATTGAGCTTGAAAACAACTATCAGACAGGTGTTTTTTAATATGTAGTTGTAGTACTAATTTTAAAGAAAAAATTATGATTGATAAAGGTGTTGTTCGATAAAAAAAATCCACATTAATGACTTATCATTTTTATCGAGCAACAGTATTTTAAACCAAAGTAATTACGATTTTTTATTTTAATTTTTCCCGATATTTTCTAGGAAATTCTTGTATTAAGGTGTGCGTATCATCTACCAAACTTCAGTTATTTGTATTGACTTAAAAATTCCAAAACATTGTTTTCAATTCGCTTTTCGATGTTGGTGATGGCTGCTTTTTGAAATTTTTGCCCGGCTATTTTTTCATACAGTTCGATGTAGCGTTCTGAAACCGATGTGATATAATCCTCAGTCATTTCGGGTATTTCTTGTCCTTCTTTTCCTTGAAAATTATGGGCAATGAGCCACTGACGCACAAACTCTTTAGAAAGTTGCTTTTGTGTTTCGCCACGGTCTTGGCGTTCTTGATAGCCATCTTTGTAAAAATAGCGCGAAGAATCTGGCGTGTGAATTTCATCAATCAAAACAATTTTTCCGTCTTTGGTTTTACCAAATTCATACTTTGTATCGACCAAAATGAGTCCGCTTTCGGCTGCAATGGCAGTACCTCTTTCGAACAAAGCATAGGTATATTGCTCTAAAACTGCGTAATCAGCTTCAGAAACAATTCCTTTAGCAAGGATATCGTTTTTAGCAATATCTTCATCGTGCGAACCATTATCGGCTTTGGTGGTTGGTGTGATGATTGGTTTAGGAAAAGGGTCGTTTTCTTTTAAATTTTCGGGCATTTGGACACCGCAAATTTGTCTTTTTCCAGATGCATATTCGCGAGCGGCATGTCCTGAAAGATAGCCTCTGATTACCATTTCTACTTTAAAGGGATGGCACAAATGGCCAACTGCAACATTGGGGTCGGGATTGGCTATCAACCAATTGGGTACAATATCTTGCGTTAATTGCATCATTTTGGTAGCAATTTGATTCAAAATCTGACCTTTGAAGGGAATACCTTTGGGCAAAACCACATCAAATGCTGAGAGTCTGTCTGTAGCCACCATGACCAAGAGTTGGTCGTTTATATTGTACACGTCACGCACTTTTCCGTGATAGACATTTTTTTGGTTCGGAAAATTGAAATTGGTTGTAGTTATGGTGTTGTTCATGGAGTATGTGGTTGTGTTGATGTTTAAGCTACAAATTTAAAACTATTTCAAAGAGTTTTGCAAGGTTTATAAAAAGATTGCCGGGAAAACGCATTAAAAAAATTTGAACACCAATTACATCAATTTATTTCTATTGTTGTTAAAGAACTAACGCATTAAATTTTGATTGCTTTTGACAGTTTCGTGATATTTATTAAGCTAGTACACTAAATACGCGAAGACTACACGAAGTTTCACAAAGTAGTGTGGAGTGTGGGGTGTGGGATGTGGGATGTTTTTACTTTTTACAAAAAATAACTTTTACCATTTTTACAAACAAAAGTGTAAACATCCAAGCCAATACGATGACTAAAACAACAAGCCAAAGTGGAAAAATGGTAGTATGCCAGCCTGGAATAAAAGCGGTAAAAAAATCAAAATACGTTAAAAGTGCCGCCAGGGATGCACCTACAATTAAGAATAAAAAAACTAGTTTTTTCATAAATTACTATTGCCTGTTAGCCCCGATTGGAGCAAATATCCTTGCTGTTTTTCTTTAAAAAAACAGCAAGATATTGCGGAAAGCGGGAATATGGATTATTTAAAGCCCGAGCGGTTCGCTCCTAAAAGCAGTACTTGTTAGTCATGATTTTCGATTTGCTTGTAGGCGTCAATTACTTTTTTCACGAGGCGATGCCGTACGATATCTTTGTCATCGAGGTAAATGATTCCGATTCCGTCGATGTCCTTTAATACCAACAATGCTTCTTTCAAACCCGATATGGTTCGTCTGGGTAGGTCTACTTGTCCGGGGTCGCCGGTGATCATAAATTTTGCGTTTTTTCCCATTCGGGTGAGAAACATTTTCATTTGTGAATGGGTTGTATTTTGTGCTTCGTCGAGAATTACAAAGGCATTGTCTAAGGTTCGACCCCGCATAAAAGCCAAGGGTGCGATTTGAATGATTCCTTTTAAGATATAATCTTCGAGTTTTTCGTTGGGTAGCATGTCTCGCAAAGCATCATACAACGGCTGCATGTAAGGATCGAGTTTTTCTTTCATGTCGCCTGGCAAGAAACCTAAATTTTCGCCGGCTTCTACGGCAGGACGCGTGAGGATAATTCGCTTGACTTGCTTTTCTTTGAGTGCTTTTACGGCCATGGCCACACCTGTATAGGTTTTGCCAGTACCGGCGGGACCTACGGCAAATACCATATCGTTTTTACGCATCGTCTCAACGAGCAGCAATTGATTGGGCGTCATGGCTTTAATTATTTTTCCTGCTACACCGTGAACCAATATTTTGTCCATATCGGCCATTCGTTCGGTTTGCTGGTTTTCGCCTTCAATTACCCGTTCAATTACATTATTGTCGATGCGGTTGTATCTTGAAAAATGTACCATCAAACGCTTAATTCGATTTTCGAATTCGTCGAGCACTTCTTTTTCGCCAAATGCTTTTATGGTAGTGCCTCGGCCAACGATTTTTAGTTTTGGATAATACTTTTTTATGGTTTCAAGATGCACGTCTTGTGTGCCCCAAAAATCTTTTGGAGCAATGTCTACGAGTTCAATAGTTCTTTCGTTCAAATGGAATAGTATTTAATTAAAAATAGTCGTTGATAATTGTTAGATTTGCACAACTCAAATATAGCATTTTTTTTGGGTACAAATTTTTATAATTACAAATAATTTTATGTCAATAATTACCCTAACCACTGATTTTGGACTTAAAGACCACTTTGTGGGTGCTTTAAAGGGTAAGATATATGCACAAATACCCAATGCTACTTTAATAGATATTTCGCATCACGTTGATCCATTTAACATTGCGCAAGCGAGTTATATGGTGGAGTCGGCCTATCATCATTTTCCTAAAGGCAGTATCCATATTATAGGTGTAGATGCCGAACGAAATCCGCATAATGAGCATATTGCGATGTTCTGGAACGACCATTATTTTATTGCCGCAGATAATGGTATTTTGAGTATTTTGACCCAAAAAATCAATCCCGACAAAATTTTTACTATCACTATTCATGACCGTTTGCATGTAGATGCTACAGATTTGGACGTATTTATTGCAGTAGCTGCACATCTTTCTAAAGGAGGATTGCTCAATGTGATAGGTAGAGAAATTACTGATTTAAAAGACATTACGCAAATTCAGCCAGTGGTAGAGCGGAATTCTGTGATTAAAGGTTCTGTCATTTACATCGATCATTTTGGAAATGTGGTTTCAAATATTACTAAAAAATTATTTTTAGAAGTGGGACAAAACCGTCCGTATGAACTTTTTTTTACGGCCAAATCCAATCATAAAGCGGTCAAACCGATTAAAACCATTTATTCTAAATATTCCGACATTTTGAAAGGAGCTGATTTTCAAAATCAAGATTATGACGGACTTCGACTTGCGATTTTTAATGAAGCTAATTATCTAGAGTTGGGCATTTTTAGAAGTAATCCTGCATCGGTTGGTAGTGCTTCAAGTTTATTTGGACTGCGGTACCGCGACCCGGTTGAAATCATTTTTAAATAAAAAATAAATTTTATGTTTGTACGTATCGTTAAAATGTCTTTTCATCAAGAACATATTCCTGCTTTTTTAGAAAATTTTGAACAAATGAAAGAAAAAATACGAAATGCCCCCGGAAATCGTTTGCTAGAATTGTATCAGGATAAAAATAATGCCGAAGTGTTCTTTACCTACAGCTATTGGGAAACGGAGGCAGATTTAGAACAATACAGACAATCTGAACTGTTCTTGAACGTTTGGACTTTTACAAAAAAGTTGTTTAATGCAAAGCCCGAAGCCTGGAGTGTAGATAAATTGGTTTCGTTAGTTTAAGAACGTTGTAGCGTGTAGACTGTAGAATTTAGTTATAAAATACAAACCTGAACCTTCAAACCTGAAACCTTCAAACCTAAAACCTTTTAAACAAAAAAAATAAATGAAAGCCTTATTATTTCGAGAGATCAATTCTTTTTTTGGTTCCGCCATTGGCTACTTGGTTATTGCGCTATTTTTGTTGCTCAACGGCTTGTTTCTTTGGGTCTTTGATGGCGATTTTAACATTTTAAACAGCGGTTTTGCTGACTTGAGTCCGTTTTTTGTTTTAGCACCATGGATTTTGATTTTCTTAATTCCAGCCGTAACTATGCGGAGTTTTTCAGACGAGAAAAAGCAAGGTACTTTAGAGCTTTTGCTTACCAAGCCACTATCAGTAACCGCCATTGTAAACGGAAAGTTTTTTGCGGCATTGCTTTTAATTGTAATTGCACTTTTACCCACCTTATTATATGTAGGGATTATCTATAACTTAGGACTTCCCGAAGGAAACATTGATTTGGGAAGTACAGTTGGGTCGTATTTCGGTTTATTTTTTCTAATCGCTTCGTATGCCGCCATCGGAATTTTCACTTCCACCCTTTCAGATAATCAAATTGTGGCATTTATCTCTGCCGTGTTTTTGAGTTTTATTTTATACTTCGGTTTTGATGGCGTTTCAACTTATTTTGGCAGCTATCAATCGACCGTTTCTGGCTTAGGTATGGAAGCCCATTTTAAAAGTATGGCAAGAGGCGTTTTAGATACCCGAGACATCATTTACTTTATCAGCATTACCCTTTTATTTTTAGCATTTACGGTTTATAAATTAAAATCTTTAAAATCCTAATGACAGCTTACAAGAAAAAAAATTTAAAAAATTTAGCGCTTGTTATTGTTTTAATTTTGGCTCTAAATAGTGTCAGTTTTTATTTTTTTAAACGATTTGACCTCACAGCCGACAAGCGTTATACCTTATCCGAAACTACTTTAAACACCTTAAAAAGCGTTAAAGACCCCATCTATATTGATGTGTTTTTGGATGGCGAATTTCCCGCAGAATTCAAACGATTACAAAGTGAGACCAACCAAATTTTGGAAGAATACAAAGCATATAACAGCAATATTATTTTCAAATTCAATAACCCCAATGCAGATGCTTCGACAGCGGCACAATTTACCGCGGAGTTAATTGAACTTGGATTTTTGCCTACTAATATTAACCAAAATGTAAAGGGTAAAAAAGAGCTTATTCAAATATTTCCTTGGGCGATTGCCAATGTTGGCGAAAAATCAGTTCGAGTGCCCCTCCTAGTCAATAATTATGGAAATAAACCCGAAGAAAACATCAATAAGTCGGTTCAGTTGCTCGAATTTGCTTTTACGGATGCCATCACAAAATTAGTTTCGACCAAGAAGAAAAAAATTGCCGTGCTGAAAGGAAACGGACAAATTTCGGATAAATACCTATCGGATTTACTTTTTTCCGCCAAAGAATATTATGCCTTAGGCGAATTTAATTTGGATTCTCTAAAAAACGATTTGCCTAAAACATTGGCCAATTTGAAGCGCTTCGATATGGCTATGATTGTAAAACCAACACAGGCTTTTTCGGACGAAGAAAAATATATTCTGGACCAATATGTGATGCAAGGCGGAAAAACCATCTGGCTGATAGACCAAGTTGCAGCAGATTTAGACAGTTTATACAACCCCGACCAACAAGCACTAGCCTTTCCGAGAGATTTGAATTTAGACGATCTCTTATTCAAATACGGTGTGCGAATCAATCCAAGATTGATACAAGATTTACTTTCTACACCCGTAACGGCAAAGTCGCCCACGGGAGAAGATTTCCCCATAGATTGGCTGTACTCGCCTACCCTTCGATCTGAGGAAAATCATCCGATTAACAAAAATATCAACTTGATCAAACTGGAATTTGCCAACCAAATGGACACCCTTAAGAACGGTATCAAAAAAACAGTTTTGCTCAAAAGTTCGCCTGCATCCAAAGCCGTTGGGGCTCCGCTTTTAATTTCCTTAAACCAATTTATGGAAGAGTTAGACGAAACAAAATTCAATCAAGGAAACCAAATCGTAGGTGCCTTGCTGGAGGGAAAATTTACGTCTGCCTTTAAAAATCGAGTAAAACCCTTTAAAATCAGTGATGCAAAAGACGAAGGAATTGAGAATAAAATGATTGTCATTGCCGATGGCGATATTGTAAACTATAACTACATCAATAAAAAACTAGCGATCAACGGTTATGATCAATGGACACAACAAATTTATGGCAATAAAGACTTTTTAATCAACAGCATCAACTATTTGATGGACGACAGCGGCTTGATTAACATTCGAAGCAAAAATGTAGAACTGCCTCTTTTAAATGAAGATAAGGTTGCTGAACGGTACAGCAGTACCCAAATTATCACCGTTGGGCTGCCACTTGTGTTTTTAACCCTCTTTGGAATAGCCTTTACATTTATCAGGAAAAAAAGGTATCAATAAAATAATAAGCAATTTATTTTAAATAATTCATTAGATTAAGATATATTTGTGCACTGTAATTTTTTGGTGTCATTTGCTAAAAAGTAAAAAAAAACAATAATGAAATTCATCGTATCAAGCTCCAATTTATTAAAACAATTACAAGTTTTGGGTAGTGTAATCAACACTAACAATAGCCTACCCATACTAGACAATTTTTTGTTTGAACTAAACAATACTGCATTAACAATTTCGGCTTCAGACCTTGAAACCACGATGTCTTCAACGATAGAAATCGACTCAACTAGTGTAGGAAGCATTGCTGTTCCGGCCAAGCTTTTATTAGAAATTTTAAAAACATTTGCAGAGCAACCGCTCACTTTTACAGTAGAGGAAAATAGCACAATCGAAATCAGTTCTAATTCAGGAAAATATGCTTTGGCTTATGCTCCAGGCGAAGAATTTCCGAAGTCGGTACAACTTGATGATCCTTCGGTAACGTTGGTTCCCGCTGGTGTATTGGCTACTGCCGTGAGTAAAACCATTTTTGCCACCGGAAACGATGATTTACGTCCAGTAATGTCGGGCGTGTTTTTTCAGTTTTCGCCACAAGGTTTAGTTTTTGTGGCTACAGACGCTCATAAATTAGTTAAATATGCTCGAACTGATGTTGTTGCATCCCAAGTAGCTGATTTTATTATGCCCAAAAAACCACTCAATATTCTAAAAAACATTCTTGCTACTTCGGATGCAGAAATCAAAATAGAATACAATAATTCTAACGCCACGTTTTCTTTTGACAATTACGTGTTGATGTGTCGTTTAATCGATGGAAAATACCCAAATTATGAGGCCGTTATCCCGAAAGAAAACCCGAATAAATTGCTCATTGATAGAACTCAATTTTTAAATTCTGTAAAACGTGTGGCGATATTTTCAAACAAAACCACCCACCAAATCCGATTAAAAATTGCCGGTACAGAACTCAATATTTCTGCCGAAGATATTGATTATTCAAACCGAGCCGAAGAACGTTTAACTTGCGATTACCAAGGTGATGATATGCAAATTGGTTTCAACTCACGATTTTTAACCGAAATGCTTACCAACTTGCAGTCAGACGAAATCATGCTAGAAATGTCGTTACCCAATCGAGCAGGCATTTTAACCCCAATTGACGGACTCGAAGACGGAGAAACCGTTACCATGCTTGTGATGCCGGTAATGCTAAACAATTAAATTTAAAAAACCCACTGATAAAAAACCGCAAATTATATTTTTTGCGGTTTTTTTTTTATTCTACGGTGCCTGATTTCTATATTCTTACTTCAAAAACCTCTTTTCAAAGCAAAATAAATTGTAGACCAGATTTGAAGAACTCCTTGTACAATAGCTTTCAATAATCATATCTTTGCAGCGATAAAAAAGCAAAATGGCGCGACATTCTACAGAAAACGATTTACCAAAAGTTAAACTAACAACAAGCTCACTCAGCAAAGCATTGCGGATTTTTAACTTTGAAAATTTAAAAATTTCATAAAAATAATTTGCATTTGTATTTTTTTTTTTTTTTATTTAGCCCGTAGATATATTTTAATTAATCGTCAGGAAATCTGACCTAAAAATCTACATTTTATGAAAAAAATTATGTTTACAGCCTTTGCAGCGCTGTTGTTTTCTAACCTGACATTTGCAGAAAACAAAAATGAGTATGACAAAAATCTTATTAGTAAAAGCAATGAACTTATTAAAGAGTCATACGCTGTTATAATTGGCACTGATTGTTATGATGTTTTTGTAGCAGCTTACAATGCATGGATTTCCCTTGGTCATTCAGCGGAAGTAGCACACACTAGAGCAACTAGAACCTTAAATGCTTGCCTAGATGCAAACAAGCCAGTACAAGACGTAAATCCTTAAACTGAAATTACAACAATAATTGCTCTTTCAAAAACGTTTGAAAGAGCAATTTTTAAATATATAGTAAAAATGAAATTCAAAATAGTGCTTCTTGTTTCCATCCTCACCTGCACAGGGTTTGCTCAAATCAAAAATGGATCGATTCGATACGCCGCAAAAACAATGTTTGACAGCAATGCAAACGTAGAGGCGATTCAAAATGAAATTGATGTCACTAAAAAGGATGAAAGTAGGATGAGTTTTACTTTAAATTTTAACCTTAACGAAGCATCATTTTTTGTAAATCCAATATTAGGTCGAACGGCAGAAAGTATTGAAGAATATTGTACTAATGCAATGATAAAAACGAATTGCTATGTAAATACTTCTGATAAAGTGTTTAGGAGAATTGGGAATTTACATGGTGCCGAATACATCATCAATGAAGAGCAAAAAGCGGATTGGCAATTAACCAGCGAAACTAAGACCATCAACGGCTACATCTGTTATAAAGCCACAAGCATCTATCATCATGGGTCATGGAATGACAACCCAAAGTTTAACGTTACCGCTTGGTACACACCTAAAATTCCAGTTTCATACGGACCAAATGGATACCACGGACTTCCTGGACTTATTTTAGAGTTACATACCTATACCACAACATTGTATGTTACAAAAATTGACTTAAATGTCGACAAAAAACTGGAAATCAATCGGCTTAACGAAGGAGTAATTTTAACCACCGAGGATATTCGAAAAAAAATACTAACATCTTCCTTACCTAAAATTGCAACATTTATGGAGGCCGAGTTCAAAAAAGAAGATGAACGAAATACTAAAATAGAAAAACAAATTTTAGAACGCAAATCTAAACAAGAGGAGCAAAAATAGTAAACTACATATTGCTCATGCGCTATCTTCTTTTACTACTGCTATTTTTATTGCCGCAACTGCATTATACACAAAATAAAACGCTATCTGGAGTCGTAAAAGATTCTTTAGGTGTGGTTTTACCTGGCGCCAATATCATGGCAAGTCCTACTCAGAAAGAAAAAGCATTAAAATTTAGTATTGCCGATGCCGACGGAAAATATAACCTAAACCTAGAAGTAAACACAACCTATATTATTTCTATTTCATACATTGGCTTTGACGATCAAAACTTTATATTCAGTGCAGAGGACAGTTCTGCTGTTCGTGATTTTATCTTAAAAAGAAATAATGAGCAATTACAAGAAATTATCATTAAATATGACGTTAAACCAATAGTTGTCAAAAAAGATACTATTGTTTACAACGTAGATAGTTTTACTAATGGCAGCGAAAGAAAACTGAAAGAACAACTTAAAAAACTACCCGGTGTAGAAGTTGATCGAGATGGAAACGTAACGTTACAAGGAAAAAGAGTAACCTCATTTCTCGTAGAAAATGATTTGTTTTTTGGAGGTGGCTCAAAACTAGGTGTCGAAAATATTCCAGCCGATGCGGTAGATAAGGTTGAATTTATCGATCATTTTAACGAAGTTGCCTTTTTAAAAGAAGTATCAGGAAGTCAGCAACTGGCTTTGAATGTAAAATTAAAAAAAGACAAGAAAAATTTCCTATTTGGTGATGTGGAAGGTGCTTCGGGCGTTCCTGATTTTTATAAGTTACACAGCGGATTGTTTTATTACGGAGGTCAAACTAAAGCAAGTTTTATAGGAAATCTCAACAATGTCGGCGATAGTACACTAGACTTTGCAGATATTACACGATTCAGTGGAGGCAGTGCTTTTCTTGACCAAAATAATACTACCGAAGATTTATTTACATTTGCAAGTGATAACCGAAATATCGTTCGTGGAAAATCACAATTTTCTGCAGCAAATCTTTCGCATCGTTTTAATACAAAATCATCAATATCAGGTTATTTTATTGGTTCTAATGTATTTAACGAAATTAGAAACACGGCTGAAATTACGTATTTTGAAAATGAAAATTCTACAACTGAGAATAGAATAAATCAACTACATACCGACAAAAATTTTATCTTAGGACGATTAAAGTTTAACCACAAAGCGTCTATAACCGAACAGTGGCTTTATGACGCTAATTTCAAGATTTCACAACGCAACTTTGCAGATGATATGTCATCTCAAAATTCTCTAGCATTAAATGAATTTAACACCCGTACCAACTTTGAGGACATTCGTATAAATCAATTTATGGAATGGCACAAATCTTATTCTGACACCAAAACAACAAGCGTAGTGATTAGTCATAAATACGAAGATCGTATCAGTACAACAGATTGGAACACAAATCAACCATTTTTAACAAATTTTTTACCTTTACTAGAAAATGATTCATACCAAATAAACCAATTAAAAAAATACAAGCATCACACCCTTGATGCCTTGTTTAAATATTATTGGATCGTAAATGATTTTAGTCATCTTTATTTTGTGGCAGGTAACACTTATATTGATGCAACATTGTCAAGTGCAGAAAAGCAAATCCTAAGCGAGAATGAAACCAATAATTTTAATAATAGTGGATTCGGTAATAATTTAAAATTTCAGTTTAATAATACAAAATCGGGTATAGAATATAAATTTTTGTTTAAAAAATGGACTACTAAAGCGAGTTTATACCTTCATAATTTTAGTTTAGAAAGTAAAAATAACAGCGAAACAAATACTTACTCTGCCAATTTACTCCAACCTCAATTCGAGAGTGAATATGAATTTAAAAAAGGTGAAAATTTAAAGTTCAACTATCAACTGACAAATGAATTTGCCGATTTCCAAAACTATGCTAGCCAATTTCAAATACAGAATTATCAGTCAATTTTTCGAGGAAATTCAGAACTTAGAGAGCAAAAACTAAATTCTTATTCGCTATTTTACAACAAAACCAATTTGTTAAAAGGATTTGTATTAAACCTATCTTTGAATTACACAAAAAAAATAAATGCTGTGAGAAACGAACTTGCTTTGGCTGGAATCAATCAATTTACAACTCCAATTCAAAACAATATTCCAGAAGAAAATGTGCTGTTTAGGAGTACATTTACAAAAGATTTATACAAGTTTAACATCGGAATTAACTCATTTTTTTCTACTCTTAATTTCATTCAACCCATAAATAATGAACGAAATTTAGTAACAAGAAACGCAACCAACATTGGAATTGTTTTAAAAACACTTGATAAAAACTGGCCGTTCATAACCTTAAAATATAATCGTGCTTTCGAAGAATTTAAAAGTAATACAACTTCTAATTTTCATTCCGACCGTCTTTCGGTTGATTATGATGCAGTGATCAATGAGGTTTTTGCACTCAAAATATTTCATACTTTTCAAAGTAATTACAGCACAAACAGCAGAGTGACTAATTTTCATACAACAAACTTTAGTATTGGCTTTCAACCATCAAAAAGTGCTTGGAAATTTGAGTTGGATGGCAGAAATATATTTGGTAATACTGCTATAAATTCAAACTCTTTTTCTGCTTTTTCAGTCACAGATCAAACCACCTTTGTACTACCTCGAATCATTTTATTATCGGCCACTTTTAAATTGTAGCAAAAAGCATCCGCTAATGTGGTTGAAAACAAGTTACAAGACTCCTTTAAATCGTGATTGATAACTAGAACATAAAAATTCTAAAACTAACTTGAAAATCGGATAATTAACTGAAAACACCCTTTGCAATAGCCTTCAATAAGCTTATCTTTGTGGCGATAAAAAAGCAAAATGGCGCGACATTCTACAGAAAACGATTTACCAAAAGTTAAACTAACAACAAGCTCACTCAGCAAAGCATTGCGGATTTTTAAATACGGTAAAAACCATCGTTGGAAATTTTACATTGGCCTTCTATTTTTACTTCTAACTAGTGCTACAGCCCTAGCATTCCCTAAATTAATGGGCATGCTTGTAGATTGTGTCACTGATAAAAACCTAAGCAAAGCCAACGAAATAGCCTTACTTTTAATGGGCGTTTTGTGTTTGCAAGCTTTATTTTCGTTTTTCAGAATATCGCTTTTTGTCAATTTTACCGAAAATTCGCTTTCTAATATCCGCTTTGCATTGTACGAAAATCTGGTCAAACTACCCATGACCTTTTTCTCACAAAAGCGTGTGGGCGAACTCAACAGCCGCATCAGTGCCGATATTTCGCAACTACAAGACACTTTTACCACCACCATTGCCGAATTTTTGCGACAGTTAATTTTAATTATTGGTGGATTTATCATTTTAGGAAGCATAAGCCCAAAACTCACCCTGATGATGCTAGCCATTGTCCCTGTGGTAGCTGTGGCTGCGGTAATTTTTGGACGATTTATTCGAAAATACGGCAAGAAAACACAAGACAAAGTTGCCGAAAGTCAGGTTATTGTAGAAGAAACCTTGCAAGGCATTTCAAATGTTAAGGCTTTCGCTAATGAATGGTACGAAATCCAACGGTACAAAAATAAAATCAACGAAATTGTACAAATTGCCATCAAAGGCGGACAATACCGAGGTTATTTTGCCTCTTTCATCATTTTATGTCTCTTTGGATGCGTAGTTGCCGTGGTTTGGTACGGAATTACGTTAACCATCAAAGGCGAAGTAGATGGCGTGGGCGACCTTATTTCTTTTATTCTTTACACCACTTTTATCGGTGCTTCTTTTGGCGGTATTGCCGAAATGTATGCCCAAATCCAGAAAGCCGTAGGTGCTACCGAACGTGTTTTTGAACTTTTAGATGAAGTAGCCGAAAACATCAACTCAACGCCAAATCCCACGACGGAAAAAATCACAGGAAATGTGTCGTTCAAAAACGTATCGTTCAGCTACCCTTCACGTCCCGAAATTGAAGTACTGAAAGACGTCAATTTCGATATTAATTTCGGTCAAAAAATTGCCATCGTGGGGCCAAGTGGTGCCGGAAAATCAACCATTGCTTCACTCCTACTTCGTTTTTACAACATCGACAAAGGCGAAATTTTAATCGACGGCAAAAACATCAATGCCTTCCAACTCGAACAACTACGAGGCAATATGAGTATCGTGCCGCAAGACGTGATTTTATTTGGCGGCACCATCAAAGAAAACATCGCTTACGGAAAACCAAACGCTACGGATGCCGAAATTATGCAAGCCGCGAAACAAGCGAATGCATTTAATTTTATCGAAAGTTTCCCCGAACAAATGGAAACATTGGTTGGCGAACGCGGCATCAAACTTTCAGGAGGACAACGCCAGCGTATTGCCATTGCACGAGCATTACTTAAAAACCCAAGTATCCTTATTCTAGACGAAGCCACTTCATCTCTTGATAGCGAAAGCGAAAAATTAGTCCAAGAAGCCTTAGAAATTTTAATGCAAGGTCGAACCAGTTTCATCATCGCCCATAGACTTTCCACCATCCGTAAAGCCGACCAAATCCTTGTTCTCGACGGCGGTACAATCACCGAAAAAGGCACTCATGAGGAATTAATTGCCCTCGAAAATGGAACGTATAGAAACTTGAGTGCGTTACAGTTTAGTTAAAGCCTCTCCAAACATCTATTGCCGAAAGATTAAAAGAAGCCTAAAGATTGTTTCTCTATCCCCGACAGGAAGGAGCATCCTCGCTTAGTTATTGCGAAGAATGAAGCAATCTAAGCGAGATGCGGGAGGATGGCGGGAACATGGATCAAAAAAAGCCAGAAGCCGTGATTCTAAAAAAATTTTAAACTTTATTGCTACTTTATATCTTGAAGTTAAGCAAGTAATGCTAAACTTTACTACTTTACCACTTTCCGACCATACTAAAAAATAAACATGTTTCAATTCAACAAAAACTATTTTGCCTTTACGATTTTACTATTTGTAGTAGAGGTTTTAATTGCTTTGTATGTGCACGATTCCTTTTTCCGCCCTTACTTTGGCGACTTTTTAGTTGTAATTTTTCTGTATTGTTTGCTGAAATCGTTTGTAAAAATATCGGTTTGGCGTGCAGCCATAATCGTGTTGCTGTTCTCCTTTTTCGTCGAATTCACGCAGTATTTAAACCTCATTTCATTACTTGGCCTACAAAAATCAGGACTTGCCAAAGCAGTTCTAGGAACCTCCTTTTCGTGGGAGGATTTAGTTTGCTATACCGCGGGAATTTTGTTTGTTATTATCATTGAAAAAAGTATTCTCAAAAATCCAAGTTAACTAATAGTAGAATACTATTGCTATTGCAATTGATTTTTGAAATTGATTTTTGAAATTGATTTTTGAAATTGATTTTTGAAATTGACATTGAAATTGATTTTTGAAATTGACATTGAAATTGACATTGCGTTTTATTGCAGGAATTTTAAGAAAAATCTATATTTGCCAGATAAATTAGTTATGATGATACAAATTACGTTACCTGACGGTTCAATAAAGGAGTTTGCAGAAAGAACAACTCCTATGGATGTGGCAAAAAGCATTAGTGAAGGTTTGGCTCGAAATGTGATTTCGGCGGCTTTTAATGGAACAACGGTAGAAACCACAACCGAATTGACCAGTAACGGGTCGCTTATTTTATATACTTGGAATGACAAAGAAGGCAAAAAAGCATTTTGGCATTCTACGTCGCACGTTATGGCTCAAGTTTTAGAAGAACTTTGGCCAGGAATTAAACTTACACTCGGGCCAGCCATCGACAACGGATTTTATTACGACGTTGATTTTGGCGACGAAAAAATTACCGATGCCGACTTTAAAAAAGTAGAAGACCGCGTTTTAGAAATTTCGAGAGAGAAACACGAATTTAAAATGCGTTCGGTTTCAAAGGCAGAAGCTTTGGAAGTGTACAAAAACAACGAGTACAAAACCGAACTGATTTCGAACCTGGAAGACGGAACGATAACGTTTTGTGACCATGCCAACTTTTTCGACTTATGTCGCGGTGGTCATATTCCAAACACAGGACTCATCAAGGCCATGAAAATCATGAGTGTTGCTGGAGCTTATTGGCGCGGTAACGAAAAAAACAAGCAGTTGACTCGTGTATACGGAATTTCGTTTCCGAAACAAAAAGATTTAACGGATTATCTTTTATTGTTAGAGGAAGCCAAACGTCGTGACCATCGAAAACTAGGAAAAGAGTTAGAATTATTTGCCTTTTCGCAAAAAGTAGGACAAGGCTTACCTTTATGGCTACCCAAAGGTGCTGCATTGCGTGATCGATTAGAACAATTTTTGAAAAAAGCACAAAAGCAAGCCGGTTATGAACAAGTAGTTACACCTCATATCGGACAGAAAGAATTGTATGTAACTTCGGGGCATTATGAAAAATACGGAGCCGACAGTTTTCAGCCGATTTCAACTCCCGCCGAAGGAGAAGAATTCTTGTTGAAACCTATGAATTGTCCGCATCACTGCGAAATTTACAACGTTCGTCCTTGGTCGTACAAGGATTTACCAAAACGATATGCCGAATTTGGAACCGTTTACCGTTACGAACAATCGGGAGAATTACATGGTTTGACACGAGTTCGTGGATTTACACAAGACGATGCTCATATTTTCTGTACACCCGAACAATTGGACGAAGAGTTCAAAAAAGTAATTGATTTAGTATTGTATGTTTTTGGCTCGTTAGGGTTTGAAAATTTCACAGCACAAATTTCGTTGCGCGACCAAGAAAACAGAGCAAAATACATTGGCTCGGACGAAAATTGGGAAAAAGCTGAAAATGCCATCATTAATGCAGCTGCAGATAAAGGATTAAATACCGTGATTGAGTATGGAGAAGCTGCTTTCTACGGTCCGAAATTAGATTTCATGGTAAAAGATGCATTGGGAAGACAATGGCAGTTGGGAACGATTCAGGTGGACTATAATTTACCCGAACGATTTGACTTAACATACAAAGGATCAGACAATGAATTACACCGACCGGTCATGATTCACCGAGCGCCATTTGGATCTATGGAACGTTTTATAGCCATATTACTAGAGCACACCGCCGGAAATTTCCCAATTTGGCTAATGCCTGAACAAGCTATTATATTGTCTTTGAGCGAGAAATATGAAAAATATGCGAAAAAAGTTTTAGATTTACTAGAAAATCACGAAATTCGCGCCCTGATTGATAACCGAAATGAGACCATTGGCCGTAAAATTCGCGAAGCCGAACAGCAAAAATATCCATTTATGTTGATTGTGGGCGAAGAAGAAGAACGAAACGGCACGATTTCTGTGAGAAAACATGGTCAAGAAGGAAAAGGAAATATCAGTGTTACTATTGAAGAATTTGCAGCAATGGTAAAAGATGAAATCAGCAAAACATTAAAAACATTCAACGTTTAACTTAAAATTTTAGAGCCATAGCAATCAGAAACAATAGAGGTTTTCAGCCTCGAGTAGAAAAAAAAGACGCACACCGAATTAATAATTTAATTCGTGTTCCAGAAGTACGACTTGTAGGGGACAACGTAGAGCCAGGAGTTTACAAAACTTCGGATGCGTTGCGAATGGCTGACGAGCAGGAATTCGACTTAGTTGAAATTTCGCCTAATGCAGAGCCGCCCGTTTGTAAGATTATGGATTATAAGAAATTTCTATACTTGCAGAAAAAGCGAGAAAAAGAAATGAAGGCCAAGTCTACTCAAATTACTGTAAAGGAAATTCGTTTTGGTCCTCAAACGGATGAGCATGATTACGAGTTTAAACGAAAAAATGCTGAGAAATTTTTGAAAGAAGGTTCAAAGTTAAAAGCATTTGTATTCTTTAAAGGACGATCTATCATCTACAAAGACCAAGGTCAGATTTTATTATTGCGATTAGCTCAAGATCTAGAAGATGTGGGAAAAGTAGAAGCCATGCCCGTGCTAGAAGGAAAGCGAATGATAATGTTTATCGCACCGAAGAAGAAAAAGTAAGCAGTTTTCAGTCGCAGTTTACAGTCTGGATACTGAATACTGAGACTGAAAACTACAAAATAAGTAAGTAAGAATAAATTAAATACACACTAGGAAAAATGCCTAAAATGAAAACCAAATCTAGCGCCAAGAAACGTTTTAAAGTTACTGGTTCTGGAAAGATTAAAAGAAAGCACGCTTTTAAAAGTCATATTTTGACTAAAAAATCTAAAAAGCGCAAATTGGCTTTGACACATTCGACACTTGTTCACAAGACGGATGAAAAAAGCATCAAACAACAATTAAGGATTATATAGTATGCAGTCGCAGTCACAGTAAACAGTTTAAGACTGAAAACTGAGACTGAAAACTGTAAACTTAAAACCTTTAGGTTACAAAATTATTAAATAACCTTGGAGTATGGCTTTAAGTTCCTTTGATTCAATTCAGGACGCCTGCTACAAAAAAACAGTAAAATTATGCCAAGATCGGTAAATTCAGTTGCTAAAAGAGCACGTAGAAAAAAAATAATGAAGCAAGCCAAAGGTTTCTTTGGTAGACGTAAAAACGTTTGGACAGTTGCTAAAAACGCGGTAGAGAAAGCTATGGTTTATGCTTACCGCGATAGAAAACAGAACAAGAGAAACTTCCGTTCTTTATGGATTCAACGTATCAACGCTGGAGCACGTTTAGAAGGAATGAGCTATTCTCAGTTCATGGGTAAAGTAAAATCTAACGGTATCGAATTGAACCGTAAAGTACTTGCTGATTTAGCAATGAATCACCCAGAAGCTTTCAAAGCTGTTATCAACAAAGTAAAATAAAAACGTTTGTCAAACCCTAATTTACTTCTTACTTATAAAATAAGCCCATTCGAAAGAGTGGGTTTTTTTATTGGTAGGATTAGTGAATATCCTATTTTGGAATGGTGTCTTGAAAACTGATTGATCTGCGTGAGTACAGACTCGTGAGGGGTTGAAGTGGAGCTCTTTTTTGGGTTCGTCCTGAAAGGCGAACCCAAAAAAAGCGGGAACGAAAGACCCGACCCGCCCTAGCGGGGCACGCCCGAATGAAAAATAAACTGCTGAGCAGCATAAGCGATGATACATAAATGCGTAATCTTGCTTAAGTAAAATTGTTAATAACTTTTAAAATTTGAATTTAAAATAATTCGATATATTTGTAAAATCAAGACATGAGCCTTGATAAAGTTATTAACATTTATTTATAAGAGTATGCAAAATATTCCTAGTGTAGACTTGCGTGATTTTCTTTCGGGCGACCCAGAACGTAAACAAAAATTTGTAAATGAAATCGGGAGCGCTTTTGAAGATATTGGTTTTGTGGCTTTAAAAGGTCATTTTTTAAATGATGAATTGGTGGATGAATTGTACGGTGAAATCCGCAATTTTTTTGCTTTGCCCTTGGAAACAAAATATTCGTATGAAATTCCAGGCATTGGAGGTCAACGAGGTTATGTTTCGTTTGGAAAAGAGCATGCTAAAGGTAGAAAAGAAGGTGATTTAAAAGAGTTTTGGCATTTTGGTCAATATGTAGATAAAAATTCAAAATGGGCAGCCGAATATCCTGATAATGTGGAAGTAAAAGAATTGCCACGATTTAACGAAGTAGGAAAAGAGGCTTACCAACTGCTTGAAAAAACAGGAATCTATGTGCTTCGTGCTTTGGCTTTGCACCTTGGTTTGGACGAATTTTATTTTGATGAATACGCCAAGGAAGGCAACTCGATTTTGAGACCTATTCATTATCCACCGATTACGCAAGAACCTGAAAATGCCATTCGTGCCGCAGCACATGGCGATATTAACTTAATCACTTTATTAATGGGAGCTCAAGGCCGCGGTTTACAGGTACAAAACCACAATGGCGATTGGATTGATGCTATTGCAGCACCGGACGAGCTTGTTATTAATGTGGGCGATATGCTTTCGAGACACACCAACAATAAATTAAAATCGACCATTCATCAGGTGGTTAATCCGCCGAGAGAATTGTGGGGCACTTCTCGCTATTCGATTCCGTTTTTTATGCATCCTGTGAGCGATATGCGTTTGGATTGTTTAGAAAATTGTATTGATGATGAAAATCCAAAGTTGTATGAAGATATTTCTGCTGGCGAATTTTTACACGAACGCTTGGTAGATCTGGGGTTGATAAAAGCCCCCTAACCTCCGGATAAAAATCGGGACACGCTCCAAAGGGGGAAAATGGCAATCCTGACGCTTCGGGATAAATTCCAAATTCCACCTCTCCTTTTTGGAATTTGGAATTTGAATTTTTGAAAATTATAAAACGAGATGGATTTACAAGACCAATTAAAAAAACTATTTCCCGACCACGAACCTTCAAACGAAGTCGAGGAATTTTCGGCGGAACCCAAAGCGCTTTGGATTCAAAAAGAACCCATGATTTGCAAATTTGAAAAACGAAAGGGAAAACCGACCACAATAATCGGTGGTTATGAAGGTGAAGAGGAGGATTTTAAAATTTTAGCAAAGGAAATTAAAAACAAATTGGCTGTCGGTGGTAGCTATAAAGAAGGAGAAATAATTATTCAAGGAAACTATCGCGATAAAATCATGCAATTTTTACAAGAAAAAGGATTTAAAACCAAACGTGTAGGAGGATAAATTTGTTTCACCTTTAATGTTTCATGTTAGAATGCTGTAACTTGAAACTTGAACCGATTCGCCTTAGCGGTGAACGGAGCGAAACTACAACTGACCCGAGGAGAAGCCAAACGGAGCAAAGCTAAACCTGAAACTAATAAAACATGATACAATCATCAGAACTTATATTGAATCCAGATGGAAGTGTCTACCATCTTCATTTAAAGCCAGAACACATTGCCACAACGATTATTTTTGTTGGCGATCAAAATCGGGTGGAGAAAATAACACAATTTTTTGACTCCATCGAATTTTCGATGCAAAAGCGAGAATTCAAAACGCAAACAGGCACGTATAAAGGCAAACGTATTTCGGTCATTTCTACAGGAATAGGTCCTGACAACATTGATATTGTTATGAATGAACTCGATGCGTTGGTTAATATCGATTTAGAAACTCGACAGCCAAAAGAAGTACTTACTTCGTTAAATATCATAAGGATTGGTACTTCTGGATCTTTGCAAGAAGATATTCCTACCGATAGTTTTGTATTGTCGAAATATGGTTTAGGATTGGATAATATGCTTCGCTCCTACTTAATTGATGAAATTTCAAATTCTGCAATCGAAGAAGCTTTTGTGCAGCAAACCAATTGGGATTTGCGTAAGGGAAAACCTTATGTAATTTCTTGCAGCGAAAAGCTTGAAAAATTAATTGAAAGCGATAGAATTTTCAAAGGAATTACAGCAACCGCTCCTGGATTTTATGGCCCACAAGGTAGAGTTTTACGCCTCGAAATTCAAGATAATGCCTTAAACGACAAACTCGATCAATTTCGATTTGAAGACCACAGAATTACCAATCTAGAGATGGAAACGGCGGCAATTTACGGCTTGTCTGCCCTACTTGGTCACAATGCTTTATCTCTAAATGCGATTATTGCCAACAGAGCTAGCGGTACTTTCAGCGAAGATCCGTACAAAGCAGTTGATGAGTTGATTCAATATACATTAGGGAAATTAATTTCTTGAGTATTAAGACTTGAGTATTGAAAAGGGAGTGCTGAGAATTAGTGCTGATTGAAAAGTAGTAAGCGTTATCTAAAAGATAATAAACATTATCGAAAAGTTATAACCAAGTGGCGAAAAACGTACCAGCTCGAAGATACTGATATGAACAAAATTGATTATTATTCCATTATTGAGGCAATAAATGAGTTGACCAGAATTGGCAAAAAAGAAATCGTATGCAATCTACAAACTATAGTTAAGCATAAAAAGATAGCCAAACCCGAAAAGCATAGCAAAAAAGATGATTTATTTACAAGCTATTTTGAAGTTGATTTATCCGAAGATGATTTGAATGAAATAATAGATTTATTTGCTGATCTTGAGATTACAAGTCTAACAGCTGATGGAGAAGCCGGAAGTAAAACTAACCATTATGTTTCTTTGCTAGATAGATGGTCAAATGTGAGATTTAGGATAACTAATCTTTACCAAAACGATTAAAAAAATCTATTTTACCGCACTCTTAGAACATCTAAAAATGAAAACCGAATGGATCTAATTATCGAAACACCAAGATTATTGCTTCGCAAAATGCATTATGAAGATGCAGAGGCATTATTTGAAATGGACAAAAATCCGGAAGTGCATCAATACCTTTGGCAAAAACCGATTGTGGATATCGCCGAAGTTCATGCCTATATTGATATGGTGCAGAAGCAATATCTAACGAATAATATTGGTCGTTTTTCAACAATTCTCAAAGAAACCAATGCGGTTATTGGCTGGACAGGCATTAAATTTGTAAACGATCATGTGGAAAATGGCAATACCAATTTCTATGATTACGGCTATCGGCTGCACCAAAAATTTTGGAACAAAGGTTACGCTACTGAGGCTACAGAAGCTTGGCTTGATTATGGATTTAATCAAATGAACATACAAGAAATGAACGCTTACACTCATGCTGAAAATGGCGCTTCTAATCAGGTTTTGAAGAAAGTGGGTTTTAATTTCATCGAAAATTATCCTGATGATGAAGGGGTAATTTGGAAATGGTGGCACTTGAAAAAAAACAACAAAACTTAAAATTATTTACATTGTACTAATTAAATACGGAATGAGACTGCTTCGTTCCTCGCAATGACATGAAAACCATAAAAATAGCTGGAGTTCCAGAACACTTTAATCAACCTTGGCAACTTGCCATTGAAAATAACGAATTTAGGAATCAAAACATTGATTTACAGTGGACTAATATACCCCAAGGAACGGGTAAATTATGCGAAATGCTTCGCAACGACGAAACTGATCTAGCGGTAATTTTAACCGAAGGCATCGTAAAAGACATTCTCAACGGGAGTCCTTCTAAAATTGTTCAAGTATATGTGGAAAGTCCTCTGATTTGGGGGATTCATGTAGCGGCACATTCGCGATTTCAAACACTATCCGAGTTAGAAAACGCCCGCTGCGCCATCTCAAGAAGAGGGTCAGGATCGGAGTTGATGGCCTATGTAAATGCACACCAACACGGTTGGCAAACAGAAAATATGCAGTTTGAAATAGTTAATACGATAGATGGCGCGGTTGAAGCATTGATCAATAATCGAGCTGACTACTTTATGTGGGAACGTTTTATGACCAAACCCTTAGTAGACCAAGGTATTTTTCGGCATTTAGGAAATTGCCTCACGCCGTGGCCTAGTTTTGTGATTGCGGTAAGCAACAAATTGCTCGACGAACAACCTGAAATAGTGCATCAAATTTTGGCTGTCATTAATGCTAAAACCAAACATTTTAAAGAAATTGAGGGTATTACAACAGTGCTAGCTAAACATTTTAACCAAAAAAAAGCCGATATTGAAGAGTGGCTTTCTCGCACTAAATGGTCTCAGGAACCTTTAAGTGAAGAAATGTTAAACAATATTCAAAATCAACTTTTTAAAACCGGCATTATCGATAAAAAAGGTACTTTTGCGCAACTGGCCATTCGCTAAAGTTGCCTCTAGTCCAAGTATGATTCAGGAAGCCAAACAAAAGTTTTTACATCTACGAAGCAAATTCCAGCTCCCGAGTCCATGGAACGATATTGTTATTTTCTTGCTGAATATTTTAATGGCAATTCCCATTTTTATCATTATTCACCAAAATAGCATCGATCCTGAATGGCCTTTAGAGTTGGATAGAATTGCACTCGCTATTGTGATACTAGGTGTTATTCAACTTATTTTAAGAGCTTTACGAACTATAATGATTATTTGTATTGGTGTGTACCTCATCGTTTTACTCTACGGAACAACCATCGGAAATTATGGTTTTAGTGAAGTATTTGAAGATTACCGCTCCATGATGTATTTGATGCTTGACGATGCTAATCCGCAAGATTTAATTATATCGAAACTACTTCCCTTTCCCAACAAATCAAAAATTTTAAATGCTATAGATTATCAAAATCCGAAAGTTAGAAATTTTGCTGTGATGGCTACGACTGAATATTTTAGAGATGTAAAGGGATATCACGAGTACCGCAACACAATTCAATGCTTTGCAGTTTTTAAGAAAATAAAAGAAAATTGGAACTACGTAGACGATCCTAAAGGAAAAGAATATATTGCAACTGCATCCGAATCAGTTATGCATTTTTCTGGCGATTGTGATGATCATTCGATTTTGATGGCAGCTTCCATTCGGGCGGTTGGCGGCACACCGAGGCTTATTCACACAGGAGGTCATATTTATCCCGAAATGCTGATTGGTACTAAAAAAGACCTTGAAGCCATCAATTACCTCATTAAAGAAGTGCTTTTTATAAAAGAAAGTAAAGGAAAAGAAATCCATTACCACATCGACGAACGCGGCCAAATATGGCTCAACCTCGATTACACCGCACGCTATCCCGGTGGTCCATTCATGTCGGAAGAAATTTTAGGGGCGTTGACGTTGAACTAGTATGCTATAATTTTATCGACGGAGTACCGTACCCATAATTGTGAATTTTTAATAGCGCAAGGAAAAAAAATGTCAAAACAACATTGAAATATGGATTTTAAGTTCCGTAAAAGCGTCGCTAAAATACTAACTGGGTAATGAACTATACTACGTTTTGGTCAATTGCTGATTTATCTGCACATACCATACATTCAAAAGATGTTTGTTTAGTTATAGCATTCGTTAGTTTTGGATTTTTAATTGCAATCAAACGCTTTAAAAAGCCTGATAAAGATCTAGAAAAAATAATTTTAATTGGGCTAATGGCAACTACATTTAGTATAACGTCGTTAATGTATATTTACTTGACTTTTTTTACGGGTGCTACTTCTGAACAAAGAATTCACGACCTTTTATCGGGTGGTGGTGTAGGGATTGTCGAAGGCAAAATCAAAAACTTTAGCAGAAAAACGCTGTCGAACACCAAAAGTCTTGTTACTGAGGAATTTTTTACAATAGATTCAATTACTTTTACCTACCAAGGCGCTTTACTTGAACGTTTTAATCAATTTTCAGAAACTAAGAACGAAATGTTTAGAAATGATGTACAAGTTCGAATTACCTATGGTAAAAACGACCTCCAAATTCTTAAAGTTGAAATTGCTGAGTAAAAAAAGGCTGTAACTTTACATAATTGCTGTACATCAGTTGCCTTTAAAAGAAATTCCATGTACCATTTACAGTATTTTAAAACCTAACACCCACTCCCATTCCACTTGCATTGGCAAGAAAATAAGATTCTTCTACTTTAAATCCTACTCTATTTTTTAGAACTTCACGATTGTGTACATCAATTGCATTTTCGATTTTTTTAGAAAAGCCTATTTTAATCGGAATTGCTGTTAAAACCATGGCTCCACCAATAAAATATAAGGTCGGAGAAACACGCTTATCGAGATCATATCCATTAGATGAGCCTCTGTAATTAGGGCTAGTAGTTAAGTCTACCATCAATTTAGTGATAAAAACCGTCGAACCTCCTATGAGTAGTACATTTCCAACCGTCTTCTTCGACCTTCCTGCATTGTATAAGTCTAAAGCCTTTTGATTTGTAGATAAGGTAGCGCGAACCTCATCAGGCTTCATCTTCAAACGATTTTCGTTTTGTACTTTACCATTTTTATCATACTGCAAAATCATTTGAGCGTTTGAATAACAAGTAGCAAAAAAGCACAGGAATATAAAAAAGCTTTTCTTTTGAAATGATTCAGTAAACTGTTGAAAAATAGCGAGATTGATTTTTACGCTCATGTGTAGATTATAGTTTTATGGTGAAGTTTTACTCTAGTACAATGCCAACGTATGCTAGAATTCTAAAATATTCTCAAAAATAATGATTCAGCTTTACAAAACCTATTTTATGTGAAAATTTTAATCAAATGAAAAAAACAAATCAATTCTAGTGCAAAAAGAAATTCGCACTATACCTCTAAAAAAAACAAATACTTGCCTCCTATTATGCAAAGGCTATTTGTTTAAACAGTACATTTACCTATTCCGAAAATCGATCACCAATCAATCGCTACCCTATTTTTCTCGCTCAAATAAGTATTCGCTTGACTAAAATGGTTATTACCAAACCATTTGCCTTGATTACACCGCACGATATCCTGGAGGTCCATTTATGTCCGAAGAAATTTGGGCGCTTTGACGTCGAATTGATTTGTTAGTTTTTGATTTTTAAATAATTAAATTCCAACAATTAAATAATTATTTGTTTAGCTAAAAAGTGACTGCAAAATAGTATATTTGAACATCCAAATGCTCGAAAAAAGACGATAAATAATTTAGACTATGCAAAAACCATTACTATTCCTGCTGCTTTTCACAAACCTAACTTATGCCCAAAATCCGTTACTTTATCAATACAATTGGCAACTTTCATATATAGTGTATAACGGTGTTACCTACAATGCACCTTCAAATCCTGAAGTTCCAAATATATTCTTACAGTTTACACAATCAAGCAATAGTTTCTACACCGATGTTTGTAACTATCTTATTGGAAATAGTACTGCATCAGGCACAAATATGCTTGCAATATCAAATACAATTCAATCGTTAATCCTTTGCAACACACAAGTCAACGGCGATTTTGAGGCCCAATATTTTTACATTCTATCTCAAAATGGTGGTGGTACACTCACCTATTCCTTTGCTACGTCTATTAATGCTGAACCTATTTTGACATTAACCAACAGCAACAATAATATTGCTGTATATAATGGAATACAACTATCAACAAAGAATTTTAAAGAAGATTTTATTAGCGTTTACCCAAATCCGAGTGATGATTTAATCAACATTTCAAGCAGAAATAATTCACTAGAAAATTGGAATTGGGAGATTTACAATCAAGTTGGAGCACTGCTTTTTTCGGGAAAATTTAATAGTAATCCATCCATAAATGTACAGCTTCTCACATCTGGAGTATATATTTTGAAAGCAACAGATAAGAATCAACAGGTTGTCAAAAAATTTATAAAAAAATAGTCGATTCGATTTTGCTGAATTGATAAAAGCTCAATTGCAAAAATTTAAAAGTTGTTTGAATAAAAAGCCGTTTCAGATACTCTGAAACGGCTTTACAAAAATTAAGGTTTAAATGGCTTTGATTTAATCAATTTTACTATTTGTGAAAAATAATTACTTTACAATTTCCACAGCACTCATTGTAATTTGAGGTTTAATTTCAATAGGGGTATTGGTAGTTGTTAATCGTGCATTATTTGTTCCTACTGAAAAATAGGCGGTTTGGCGGTACAATTGTCCACAACATTTTACGTAATGCGTGATTTTATAACATCCATTATTTGAAAGACCGCTATAACTAATTCCAGCACCGTTTACAATTGTGATTCCAGTTCCTTTGTAAGCTGTTAAAACGCCAGCACTATTTAGATATCCGCCCCAAACACCTGATGCACTTGAATTAAAATTACCAAAAGGAATTGGAGTTAATGCGTTATTACAATTAGGGTACGTTCCGTTATATTGAATTCCCCACCAATGCTCCTGACCTGAAGTATTAAAACTAGGCGTTGTTGAAATATTTAATAACCCGCTAGTTAATTGCGTAACCGTTATTGAAAAATCCGGTTTACAATTTGGAACAGTCACAATGGTAAATTGCATTTGTGTACTAACAAATCGTTCTCTGCTACACGAAACTTGGTATGAAAGTGTGTAAGTTCCTGCTGGTGCATTTGCTGGAACAGTGAAACTTGTAGGAGTTTGTGTTGATCCTGTAATAGCTGGAGAAACTGACCATCCATTAGAAGCACCTTCACAAGGTTTTGCAGTAAAAACGGCTTGTGTTCCACATGCAATTTCTCTCGCACCTGTAATTACGGGCTTTGGCAGGCTGTAAAACTCACCACAACAAAAGCAAGATTCTTTTGTGATATTGGTTTTTGTTTCAGTTTTTAAATCTATGTTAGCATCTATTTTAGTTGCCGCTTTAGTTGCTCTAATTTGAGCGAATGAGACATTTAATGTGATAATTAAAATAATTGTAGTGATTGTATTTTTCATGATTTATGTAGTTTTTGTTTTCCTTACTCTATTCAGTTTTCGGGGTTAACCTGTTTTATTTATATTTAAAATTTTAGTTTGCTTTTGGTGGAGTAGGCATTTCACCTAAACATCCTGCACCTTGACATCTATAACAAGCTATATCGCGGCAATCCTGATCTGCAATATTTATCCCTAATCCAATTGTGGCTCCATTACTTCCGTATCCAGCTAAGATTCGTAACCATTTCCCTTTTTTAGATAATAATGCTAGTTTATAACTGGTATTTACCTGCCACATTCCCACCACACTTTTATCTTTAGCTTCATATACAGTTTCTAAAAATAAATCTTGTTCATAAGCATCTACTCTAATGTAATTAGGTGATGGGTTAATCCCTATTCCTGCCATAGCATTGAATTCGAATTGCTGTTTGTTTCCTAATCGTATGCTTGGTCCAGTCATTACTGAAATTTGTGACCATGATAAAGAACCCGGTGGATTTGGAATAGGAATATAAACTGGTGGTCTTTTTCGTCTTCTAGTAATACTTGCAACTCCATCGTCATCAAGAGAACCTGTTGTAAAGCCGATTCTTGAAGCGATTCCCCAAGTATCACCCCAGCGATGACCGACACCAAAATTTAATCCGTTGCCTGCAAATAAGGGTCGGCTTGGATTTTGATTTTCTTTTAAAGAAGAAAAGGTATAACCTGCATCCAAACTAAATTGATGATACGGTTCCCATTTTTTTTGAGCAAAGCTCATTGTTGTTACAAATAACATTACGATAATTGTGATTTTTGTTTTCATTTTACTAATAGTTTTGATTTTCCCTACTCTCAATAGCTTTTCGGGTTCCGCTTTTATGCTTGTAAAAGCACATTACAAAACTGCAAAAGATCTTAAAATCAATTAATGAGCAATCAACTAGAAATAAATGGGTAATTTAACTGTAATTTTTACCGTTTAAAAACGGATATAAAAATGAGCATTTAGCGGAATGAAAATAATCTAGGATATTGTTACTTTGAACCAAAATATAAACTAATTTTAACTTAAAATCTTAAATTACTAATCATGAAAAACAAACTTTTACCTATAGCTTTTGTAGTATTAGCTATTGCTTTTGGAATTTATGTGTTTAAATATCCGCCAACGAAAGTTCCAATACCTAAAAAAGACGAAATTTGTGTGGACTATTCTAATGAAACTATTAATGAATTAGATGTAAACTTGATTCATAATATGGTTGATAATTATAAAAACAGACAACTGAATTACATCAAAACCAGTATGCTTGATGATGCACATTCCATTTGGTTTGATTTAGAAACGTTAAAGAAATTTGTTTATCAGTTAGAATACCAAGCTAAAAAAAATGAAACTTCTGCAACCATTGACAAATTAGGAGTTAGAATTTATTATGCCGCATATCCTCATAAAGAAATAATGAAGAATTACAAAGATATCGACTGGTTTATAGGAGATGATGTTCGAAAAGATTACCAACAGTTGCATACTTTAGTTATCATTCCTACAATCCGTACAAAAATTGGAGATGTTGATTTTAACCCAACGGATAAATCCACTTTCACTGGTTATGGATTGAAAGAGAATCAAGTGAAATATGGAGAAGGCAGTACGATTGCTACTTTTGGATTAAGTGGCGGGTTGCAAAGAAGTAGCGCAAATTTACGAACAGGAGCTCAAAATCATGGAACGCTTATTCCACCAGGAAATCCTGTATTAGAGAATTTTTATCCTTAATTCCTATGAAATATCAGCCAATTCTATTTGACATTTTATTGTGGCTAGAATTTTTATCTGCCACAATAGGTCTGTTTTATCTTTCACAAAACAAGAACACCGTTTGGGTTTGGTTTATTTTATATCTAATTTTCATCTTTATTTTTGATTTTTTTAGCGAAGAAATATCTGGTTTTCTAAATATAAAAAAGCAATATTATTTTGCCTATTTTATTATTCCAGTTCAGTTTATTTTCTTCTATTGGCTATATGCATTAAAGTCATTAAAGAAAAAGAGCATTTTTTGGAGTTTTAGCATTATTTACTTACTATCGTTTATTCCAATTGAGCTTTATTTTAGTAAGCTTAAAGTGGTTTATTCTTTCAATCTAGTCGTAGGTACAATATTGCTTATGTTTCTTATTTTTTTGGAATTTATAAAACAAATAAAGAATGACGACATACTTAAATTTGCGAAAAATAAAATGTTTTACATAAATATTGGCGTTTTGCTTTTTTATGTAGGAACATTACCTTTTTTTGGACTTTACAATCTATTGATTAACGAAATTCAAATATGGAATGGCTATTACATTTATTTTCTAATTTCAAACTGTATAATGTATTTATTATTCGCAGCATCATTTATATGGGGAAAAACGAAATAATCTTAACTATTATCTTATTTAATTTATTCTTTTTACTTTTTATCGTTGGGGTTATCGTTTTTATCCAACAATTCAAACTAAAAAAGAAAGAACATATTGCTATGCTCACACGTCAAGAAGAGGAACATCAGAAAGAACTGTTGGAAAACCATATCGAAATTCAAATCCAGACCATGCAGCACATCGGGAGGGAAATTCATGACAATGTAGGACAAAAACTAACACTCGCTAGTTTATACACACAGCAATTGGCTTATGAAAACAAAGCTCCTCAAATCAATGAAAATATAGAAAACATTAGCCAAATTATCAACGAGTCGCTAGCAGAACTTAGAGAATTATCAAAATCATTAACTGATGATTCCATTTCCAAAAATTCAATTTACAACCTCATAGAAAACGAAGCCAGAAAGGTGCAAAAAACGCAAAAATGTGTTATTTCTTTCATTTGTGAGCATTCAAAAATAGAATTGGATTATCAACAAAAATCAATTTTACTCAGAACTTGTCAAGAGTTTATACAAAATAGTCTAAAATATGCCCAATGTAAAACGATTCAAATCGAACTGAAATCAAAAGATAATGAGTTGCTTTTTGAACTTCAAGACGACGGAATTGGTTTTGATACTGCAAAAATATCTAATGGAATTGGTTTAGAAAACATTAAAAAAAGAACTAAAATTTTAAACGGAACTTATGCTTTAACTAGTAATAGTGATTTTGGAACACGACTTACTATTTCAATTCCTCTAAATTAATAAAAATAAAATGGAAAATTCTATCGTAATTGTTGATGATCATATTTTAATAGCCAAAGCTTTGGGTGGTATTATTTCAAATTATGATAACTTTTGTGTTTTATATGAATGTGAAAACGGAAAAGAATTGATAGAAAAATTGACATCTGGAAAAAATATTCCGACAATTGTTTTACTCGACATCAGCATGCCGGTAATGGATGGTTTTGAAACGGCAAAATGGCTCAAGGAACACCATCCCGAAATAAAAATTATGGCTTTGAGTATGCAGGACGACGATGAAAGTGTGATCAAAATGATAAAAAATGGCGCTCACGGCTATTTACTCAAAAATACACATCCAGCAGATTTAGAAAAGGCGTTGCTGAAATTAGTTCAAGACGGATTTTACTATCCCGAATGGGCATCTAAAATTGTGTTTTCTAGTTTGAATTCTGATGATTCCCGCCAAGAAAAGCATCCAAAATTAACCGAAAGAGAGAAAGAATTTTTAAAATACTCAACTTCTGAAATGAATTATAAAGAGATAGCTGATAAAATGTTTTGCAGTCCTCGAACGGTCGAAAGCTACAGAGACCACTTATTTGAAAAATTAGAAATTAAAACCCGAGTTGGACTGGCAGTTTTTGCTATTAAAAATGGATTTTCGGAATAATTCTGTCGCATTTACTTTTTCAAGAAAAATAAAAATTCATGGTATATGAAAAATCACCACTCAATCGCTTCCCTATTTTTCTCGCTCAAATAAGTATTCGCCTGACTAAAATGTTTGTTACCAAACCATTTGCCTTGATTAGCACTCATGGGAGACGGATGTCCACTGGTTAAAACCAAATGCTTGTTGGTGTCAATTTTAGCACCTTTTCTTTGGGCAAAATTTCCCCACAACATAAAAACAACTCCTTGCTTCTCCTGATTAATATGCTCAATTACGGCGTCGGTAAAAAGACTCCAATCCAAACGTTTGTGGCTATTTGGCTTGTCTTTTTCGACAGTAAGTCCCGCATTTAAAAGCAAAACGCCTTGTTTGGCCCACCGTTCTAAACTGCCAAAAATGGGAGGTTCAATGCCCAAATCGTTTTGTAGTTCTCTAAAAATATTTCGCAATGACGGCGGAAACCGCGTTCCATCATGTACCGAAAAGGCTAGTCCATTAGCCTCACCCACGCCATGATACGGGTCTTGCCCAATAATTACGACTTTCAAATCAGTCCATCGGCATTGATTAAAAGCTTCAAAAATGAGATTTTTAGGCGGAAAGCAAGTGCCGTTTTGATAGGCGTTTTCTACTTCCAGCCACAATTTTTTGAAGTAAGTTTTCTCAAACTCCTGCTGTAATTGGTTATACCAATCGATACTTACATTTACTATTTCGGGGGTCAAATTTTTTGCAATTTTATGGGTTTAGATTGTTGGTTTCACAGCTGAAAAACGACTCAAATTCAGGCTATTTATCTGCGTGTTTTAAAATAATAATTCAGATTTTCACAATTGGATAAGTCGTCATAATACTGCGGAAATTTGTTTTTCAGTAACATAAATCGGTTGGGGTAATTGCCTTGAGCAAAATCCATCATTCGTAAACAAAGCGCTTTAAACTGGTCAGTTTTAGCATGTTTATAGGCCAGTTCGTAGTACATTTTTGCTTTTTGCTTTTCTCGATATTCTCGTTCGTCAATGTAAGATTCGTTAACATAATTTGCTCCAAAAGAGGTGTAACTTTGGTAGCGTCTCATCATCCACGAATTTCCTGCATCCGACATGTTAAAGTAGCAATTGGCTACCAGGAAGTAATAATAATCCTTTTCGGTTTCCTGCTGATTTTGAGCTAACTCGATGTACTTAATTAAATGTTGCGTTACAGAAAGTTTGTTGACCAAAAAAGGTTCTTTGGTAGCAATAAACTGCTTTGTATATTTCAATTGATAAAACGGATTTTCTTCAAATGCATAATACTCATCATATTTACCTCTTTCCCATGCATTATAATTGTCCTGCCAATAAGAGCTTCCAAGCGATTGAAAAGTTGTTAAAGCCTCTCGCAATCTGTCCTCGCGAATGTATTTTGTACCTAATAAATCTTTGAGATAGTCATAATCGGATGTCAATCGTTGGTATAAAAATCGTTGAAAAGCGTTTTTATTTCGCAATGGAATGGCATCGACTATTTTTTGAAGTTCGTTTGCGTTATACACAAAATCCAGGTAATCAAAATAGTCATAAAACTCCTCGAGGTAATGCGAATTTTGTAAGCGATTACCTTTCCATTCTACACCATATTGTTGATAATCAGCATGTAAACCAGAAATAGACAGTAATGCAAGTCCGTCTATACTATTTCCTCTGAACTCCAACTCGCGACCTAGAGCAAACATAAACCGAACGTCGTTTTTGTGTTTAATAATCAAATTTTCGATTTCTGGTTTAATAACAGCTTTGCCAAAAGGCTGATTAGCAGTAATGCACAAGGCTTTAATTTGCTCAATTTGTCCCATCACTTTTTCTGATGGAAACTTTTTTTGAAATTGATTGATAGCCTGTAAACAGCCCTGATAATTTCGGACCATAAATTGCAATTGAATTTCAGAAGCCTTCCATAACACCTCGTTATCCTTATTTTTTGTGCTATTCTGTTGTACAAAAGCCAACAGTTCTTTGGCATACAATCGGTCGGTTTCTGAACGTAAACGTAAGGTTTGGGTTGTATTTTTATCTTCTGAATCGCTCCAAAAACTATTCAATCCCTCAATTGATGGCAAATAATTGGTGTAATATGGCGTATACACCCAATCTTCAATTTTGTTAATTTCCCGCAAAATGAGAAACGACAACAAGGATGAATTGGGATTATTGTTTTGAATTTCTTTCAGATAAGGCAATGCCTGATCTACTTTTTGAACTGAAGCATACGCATATAAGTTAGCGATGTCTTCTTTAGTTTTGGCAAATTTTAGTGCTTTTTGCAAATCAAAACCATCTTTAAAATAGTAATAACTAGCATACCTTTTCTCTGGTGCATGCACTAACAACGCCGCCACATCGTTCATTTTTTCAGGATAATCATGCGATAAGGCATAAAAAAAGCAACTCCAAAAATACAAGTAATCTTTCTGAGCGTTTTTAAATTGACGAGTAAACACCTCACGAACAACCTCTGGTTTTCCGCTGTAATAAGCCAATCGAATGGCCAAAAACGCATATTTTCTTTTGAAATAAACGTCCGTTTCCGACTGCATTTTTTGTTTGACAGTCTGCAATACAACATCATTTTTGGTTCTATCCGTAGCGTTTCGTTCCCAAACATCATTGTCTTTGTATACGGCATTTAAGCCTTCGCATTGCTTTGCAACTTTGAGATAGTCAATGGCTTTTTGCTTTTTATGCGTGTACAAATAGTTCAAAAAAGCAAACGAGTTCCCTTCGTGAAAATCGGTAAAAACCGCATTTTGCATAAAAAACCGAATCTCTTGTAAAGAAACTTTTTTGTTGACGAACAGGTACCAATCCAACTCATTGGCTTGATAAGCAGCATTCAAATTAGAAGTATAAGCCTCATCATCAAATCCGAAACGATTAGCGTTATAATGAAACAATTTGTAATCGTCAAAATGAAAGTAAGTAGGATGGAATAAACAATACCGCACGTCTTCTCCGTAGGGCGAATAGCCACACGAAAATGCATTACTACTTAAGAAAAGAATCGTAAAAAGCAGATAGTTCTTCATCGCTAAATTGGTTTAAAACGTGGTGATCAATATGAAATAAGCTAACTGTAAGTGTCTCGTCAAGCGAAACATTTTTTTTAATTAATGAGATAGTTTCGTTCAACATTGCAGCAGAAACAGTCTCGCATTTGATTTTATCTCCTTTTCTGAGGTAAATGTTGTAGTCAATCACGGTGTCTTTAGTTACCTCGTGCCACATCGGACGAAGCTGCTTAGTAAAACCTACCATATCTTTAGAATGTAACGGTATCACACCCGAAAAAGCGTTGCCTTGGTACAAATGCGACCAGAAATAAATCGGCAAGGCAATATCGATATGCTTCGGATAGCTTCTTTTTTTATCAAGGTACAATTTAAGTTCTTCTAGGTCTAAAATCGAATTTTTATCCTTTTCGGATAAGGGTTTGATTAAGTTGTAGCACATCAAGGTCACCTTATCTACCGGTGGAACGCCCATTTTTTCGGGATATTTGTAGGGATACAATCGTAGAGTACAACTGACTTCTTTTTTAGAAATTTCCTTGATTTTCTGTAGTAAATAAAAATATTTATCTTTAGTCGTAGCCGTCCAATCGCAATCTATTTGAATTTCTTGACTGATTGTAACTGCTTCAAAAAGTTCTTTGTTGTACTTGTCAATCAAGAAAACGATGTTATCAGCGAGTTCATCCAACGTTTTTTCGGTATTGAATTTGAAAATTTCATTTTTGATATAAACCGTCGGGATGATGCTAACATTTTGCATCGCATTCAGTTCATAGCTTATTCGTTTATTTTTGGCAAAGGGAAAATTTCCCATCGCATCGTTATAATCAATTTCAAAATACTTTACATGCAACTTACTTACATTCAGATCTGTAAGTCTTTTTACATCACGTTCGTATAAATTACTGTCGTTTTTCCAAAAGTAAAAAGACCGCTCTACTTGTTCGACTTTGTTGCTATTTTCACACGAAAAAAGCGTTATCAATAAAACGATAAAAATTGTTTTTCTTGCCATGGCTGGTTAATTTCCTTTAAAACGTAAAATCGTATTAAAAGTATATCTTTTACTGAAATAATTGCATAAAAAACCTCGTCTATTGCTAAACGAGGTGGGTCTTAATTCTAAATTCTTAAATCGTACTATTTAACCGGAATATTCTTCAATATTTCCAAAACAAATTTCCAATATTTTTGTGCCGACGAAATCGAAGCGCGTTCATCTGGAGAATGGGCTCCGTGAATGGTTGGCCCGAACGAAATCATATCCATTTCGGGATAATTGGTGCCTAAAATTCCACATTCTAAGCCCGCGTGACACGCCACCACTTTCGGTTTTTCGTGATTTAGTTTTTCGTATAAATCAGTTAAAACTTCTAGAATGGGTGAATTTACATTGGGAGTCCAACCGGGATATGAACCCGAAAATTCAACTTCGCACCCCATTAATTCAAAGGTAGAACGAAGTGCATTGGCCAAATCCATTTTGGAACTTTCTACCGAAGAGCGCGTTAAACAACCCACAGTGATATCGCCATTTTTAACAATAACGCGGGCAATATTATTAGACGTTTCTACCAAGTCAGCCATGTCGGGACTCATGCGATACACGCCATTATGAGCCGCATACAGTGCACGAATCAAACCTTCTTGCACGCCTAAATCCATTACTTTTAAAGGCAAATCAGTTTTTTCGATGCTAATAACCAAGTTGGGTTCCATAGTTTTTAGTTCGGTTTTGATATCGTCAATAAGTTCTTGCATATCAAAAACATACGCCTCATCATACATCCCAGCTACAATAACGGTCGCGGTACTTTCTCTTGGAATGGCATTGCGCAAACTTCCGCCATCGATTGATGCAATTTGCAAACCAAAATTTTCAAAGCCGTCAAAAAGTAATCGGTTCATGATTTTATTTGCATTGCCTAATCCTTTATGAATATCCATTCCGGAGTGACCACCATTGAGTCCTTTTACCAAAATTTTATAGGCCACGGCATCTTCCGGAACTTCTTCTTCGTGGTAGGTTCTTGTGGCAGTAACGTCAATTCCTCCGGCACAACCAATGTCAATTTCGTCATCTTCTTCGGTATCTAAATTGAGTAAAATTTCACCCGACAGTAAACCACCTTTCAATCCTTTAGCACCCGACATTCCGGTTTCTTCATCAATCGTAAAAAGTGCTTCGATAGCAGGATGCGGAATATCGGTAGATTCTAAAATAGCCATAATTGTGGCCACCCCCAAACCGTTATCGGCTCCAAGCGTGGTTCCTTTGGCACGAACCCAATCGCCATCTACATACATTTCTATGCCTTGTGTGTCGAAATCAAAAACGGTAGTTGCATTTTTTTGGTGCACCATATCCAAATGCGATTGCATTACAATGGTTTTCCGATTTTCCATTCCAGCGGTGGCGGGCTTTTTAATAATTACGTTTCCTACTTCGTCAACGATGGTCTCTAAACCGAGGTTAGTGCCAAAATCTTTCATAAAGGCAATAACGCGTTCTTCTTTTTTTGAAGGACGTGGTACGGCATTGAGGTCGGCAAATTTATTCCAAAGTTGGACAGGTTCGAGGGTGCGAATTTCTTGGCTCATTCTTTAATTAGTTATAAAGTTTAAAGCCGTAAAGTTACAAAGTTCGCGTGGGAAAGGGTTAAAAAATACTGCGAAAATCACGCAATATGTTTTTCAAAAAGTTTTTTGGCGTCTTTGGTCGAAACTTTTCCGACGCATTCGTTTTTATGAATACAAACCACCGGTGCTTGCTTACACAAGCCTTGGCATTTCATTTTCTGAACAGAAACACTGCCTTTTAACCCCGCTTCTTTAACTAGGTCTTTAAAACATTCTTTGACCTCGGCGTTGTATTTGCAACACTTTTTACCATCACATAAAAAAATGACTTTTTCTTTATTTTTCTTACCCATGAGAAGCGATTTATGGTTGGATTATTTAACTTTCAAAAATAGCTATTTTATTTTTATCTATTCTAAATAAATGGTTAAATGGTGCAATAAATTTAAAAATTCTTGATATCTAAAAGGTATATACGAGATTGATGCGGTAACGCAAAAGCTATGAAAGTCCTACTACCCCCGACAGCAGCGGTATTGCCACTTTTTTTTGGTGGCAATAAGAGCGAATGGCGGGAAAATGGATTCCGAAAAAGCCCAAGTGATTCGGTCGAAATAAAACTGTATCGTTTTTGAAAACTATTTATTATATTCGCTCAAATGTAAAAAGTTAATTGCGTGGTATGAAAAACCGTTGGTTACATTGGATTATTATTTTACTGGTTCAGATTGTTTTGGTGCAACTCTTGGTTTTTGTCCCCGAGGGAGTCGAACGTTTTTACAGTAACGGATTGTACCCTATTATTGCTGGATTTTCGAGAATGATTCTGGGATGGATTTCGTTTTCGGTGGGAGACCTCACTTATTTTATCGTTGGAATTTTTTTGTTAAAGTGGCTCTTTAAGGTAATGAAAGGTCTTAAAACAAAAAGGGAAATCGCTGTAGATGTGGCTTTTGCGTTAAACGTATTCTACTTTTTGTTTCATCTACTTTGGGGTTTTAATTACTACCGCCAACCTCTTTTTGAAAAAATGAATATCCAAAAAGAATATTCCGATGCTGATTTAATGCAGTTTAGCTTGCAGATGATTGAAAAAACGAATGCTATTCAAGAGGCAATAACAAAAAATCCGACTCAAAAAGTAATTAATACTGTATCGCAAGAAGCAATTTTCGAACAGAGCCTGTTGGGTTATGAAAAACTCGCTCAACGCCATAGCGATTTTTATTTTGAAAATCCGAGCATGAAAAAATCGTTATTGAGTTTACCCCTTTCCTACATGGGATTTTCGGGCTATCTGAATCCTTTTTCGAATGAAGCCCAAGTGAACAGTTTGGTTCCGATGATTAATTTTCCGTTTACCACCTGTCACGAAATGGCGCACCAAATTGGCTATGCGTCTGAAACTGAAGCTAACTTCATCGGATTTTTGGCCGTAACGCACAATGATAATTTACATTTTAAATATGCCGGTTACAGCATTGCTTTGCGTTACTGCTTGCGAAGCTGGGAAATTCGGAATCCAGAAATCACAAAACAATTGTGGAAAAAAATAAATCCAGGAGTAAAACAAAATTTTGAAGATTCGACTCGGCATTGGCAACAATATGATACCTTTATTGATGACGGATTCAATTATTTTTACGATCATTTTTTGAAAGCCAATCAACAAAACGATGGCACGGAAGGATATAGCAAATTTTTGAACCTACTGATTAATTATGCTAAAGAGCAGACTTTAGAATAAATGGTAAACATTTCTGTAGAATTTGTAACAAATCGAGTTTAAAAACTACTAATTGTGATATGAATAATGCGTTAGAACAATCTTTTGTGCAGCAATTGCAAGAAAATCAGAACATCATCCACAAGATTTGTAGGTTGTATACTTCTGATGCTGATGAACATAAAGATTTGTTTCAAGAAATTACGATACAACTTTGGAAAGCCTTTCCGAAATTTCGAGGCGAAAGTAAATTTTCAACTTGGGCTTACCGCGTGGCATTAAATACCGCAATTACATTGTATCGTAAAAGCAAACGTTCTATCGCTACAACCGAATATGACACTACGAAACACTTTTTTAAATCAGAAGATTATAACTATGAGGAAGAAGAGCAACTCAAATTATTGTATAAAGCTGTTTATCAATTAAATGACATCGAAAAAGCGTTGGTTTTTATGTACCTAGAAGATAAAAATTACGAGGAAATTTCGGAGACTTTAGGAATTTCAGAAGTGAATGCCCGGGTAAAGATGAATCGTATTAAGGGCAAATTGAAGAAAATTTTAAATCCGTAAGGAATAAAAAGATATGGAAGAATTAGATTTATTAAAGAAACACTGGAAAAAGGAAGAAAGCACCTTTGAGCAAGTTTCTGATAAACAGATATACAGCATGATTCACAAGACGTCAAGTTCGATTGTCAAGTGGATTTTCATCATCAGTATTATTGAATTTGTACTGTGGTCATTACTATCTTTCTTTATCAGCGAAGGCGATTTAATCAAACAGTTTAACGAGTACCATGTTGAACATATTATGACGCCTGTATTGATTATTGGATACGTAGGTTTGGCTTACTTTTTTTATCAATTTTACATCAACTACCGAAAAATTTCGACTACCGATAATGTACAACAACTCATTAATTCGATTTTGAGAACGCGAAAAAAAGTCTATCAATATGTTTGGTTTAATATTTTGTATGCCATCATAAGTTCTATTATCGTGCTGTGTGTACAATTTAATTATGATCCAAGAGTTATAGCTTTGCTTAATACCGCCGAAGACAGTAGCCGTACTTTTATCGTTTATGCCATTTATATTGCAGTGGTAGTGGTATTCTTAGCTATTTTTGCAGGCTTTATTTGGTTGTTTTACAGGCTTTTGTATGGATTCTTACTCAAACGTTTGTACAAAAATTACCAAGAATTAAAGAAAATAGATTTTTAACACCCTTTATAAAAAAGTAACAGATGAAAAAAATTGCAATCCTATCATTCCTTATATCTTCCGCCTTGTCGTTTGGACAAAACCAAAATACCGTGCTATACAAAGTGTATGGAAACGGCGTTGAACAACCTTCCTATATTTTTGGAACCATTCACATCAGCTGTGAGGCTAAGATTGACTCAGCAATGAAGCTAGCTCTAGATGCAACAACCCAATTGTACTTAGAAGTAGATTTAGATGACCCAGAAATGCAATCTAAAATGATGCAAGAAATGGCGATGAAAAACAATGTTAAAATCAGTACGTTACTTTCGCCTGAGGATTACACTATCGTAGACAATTATTTAAAGTCGAAAATGGGTGTTCCTGCAGCAGCATTTGACACCTACAAACCCTTTATTCTCATTTCTATGTTTATACCTACGCTTTTGGAATGTGCCCCACAATCTATCGAAAGCGAACTACTACGTTATGTAACCGAACAAAAAGAAGCTACTTTTGGTCTAGAAACAGTGGAGGAACAAATGAGAGTTTTTGACGAAATTCCGTACCAACTGCAAATAGAAGAATTATTGACCTCCATAAAATCTAATTTCAAAAGTGATAAAGCAGAGCTCAATGCCTTGTTAAACAGCTATGCCAAAAAAGATTTGAATGAGATGCAAAAAATCATGGACAACAGCAGCAGCTTGATGAACAAAGAATTTGGAAACCTCCTTTTGAAAGACCGAAACGAACGATGGATTCCAAAGATAGAACGTGCTATGAAAGAACAGCCTACTTTTTTTGGTGTCGGTGCAGCACACCTCCTTGGTTCAGACGGTGTAATTACTTTGCTTAGAAATAAGGGTTATACCGTTGACCCGATGTAAAATTTATTCCTCTATCTTATAACTATAACGTCTCATTTCGTTGAGAGCCTCAGCTTCGGCAAGGACTTCTGCTGGAATTACTTTCAAAAACGAAGGATGTTGCTCAATGGCAAATTCTACTTTTTCTACAATTTGTTCGATGGTATCATTCTCATAGTCAATCTGTAAGGGCTCTTTGATGATAAATGATTGCAAAATTCCTTTCTTTTTCAGTCGTAAACCTTTTTTGTCAAACGAGCGTCTAAATCCATCAATAACAATTGGTATCACAATCGGTTTATGGGTTTTAATAATATGAGCCGTACCTTTTCGAACGGGTTTAAACGATTTGGTTGTGCCTTGCGGAAACGTAATCACCCAACCATCTTCTAAGGCAATTTTAATATTTTCGGTGTCATTCGGGTTTACGTCTCGCTTGATGTCTTTTCCTTCCGCACGCCAGGTTCGCTCCACAGTAATAGCACCTACATACGCCATAATTCGTGGTAAAAGTCCAGCCTTCATAGTCTCCTTGGCCGCTACATAATAAATATTAAGCTTCGGATTCCATAGATATCCAATGTTTTTAATGCTATCTACCCTGCCGCTCAAACTGGCGTTAAAAACATGAAACATGGCCACAACATCGGCAAAATACGTTTGATGATTGGCTATAAAAAGTACGTTTGTTTGAGGTAAATTTTTAATGATTTCCGAACCTTCAATTTGCAGTTCATTAAAACCCCGATACCGTCTATGTGTTAGAGCGCCTAAAATGCGAATGAGCCATTTTTTTATAAAAAGCAGTTGACCAAAAGGACTTCGTTTAAACAAACCCATAGCGAAAATTTCGTTAAAAAATAAGGTACAAACATACGAAACTATTTTTTTACAAAATCTTTTTTAGAACTTCTTTAAGTTCACTGAGCATCATTCCGGTAGCACCCCAAACTACCTTTTCGTTGAATTTAAAAACAGGCAGGCTAATTTGTTTCATATAAGAGGTCTCTAAAACTTGGGTAGATACATTTCGATCGTCTAAAAAATCGACCAAGGGCAACTCGATAACTTCAAAAACCTCTCTAGGATCGGGATTGAAAACAAGTTCTTCCTCACAATAGCCTAAAAAAGGTTGCACCAAAAAATTACTTGGCGGAATGTATAACTCTGAAAGCGCTTTTACTACTCGAATTTTATCGCGTGAGATGCCTATCTCTTCTTCCGTTTCGCGTAAAGCCGTATGCTCCAAACTACTGTCAAACGATTCTACTTTTCCGCCCGGGAAACCAATTTGCGAAGAATGTACACCTTTGTAGGCATTTCTAACAATCAAAACCAAATGTGTAACCCCATTTTTAGGATAAAAAAGTACTAACACAGCAGCCTTTCGGGGATTAAAAGGGCCCGAAAGTTGTTCTTTAACTTGTTGTAATCGTTCGGGTGGCGACATTTTATGGTGTGCTTCTTCGCCTAGCAACTTTTCTTTTGCTATTTTTGGAATGTAATTTAAAAATTCAGTAAAAATCATTTTATCAGCCTTTACAAACCACCAAAGTACAAAAAATCTCTCATCTTAGTTAGAAAAATATGTTTAGCAAAGCCGACGCTCAAAAAATAAAAAAAGAATTCTGGATTGCTTTTGCCGAAGCCTACCCCAGAAAATGGATGTTGTATGATACCAAAATCAAAGACTTTTCTTTTAAATTTTATGTCGATAATAAAATGGCACAAGTAACCCTCGATATAGAACCCAAAGACGAAGAAAAACGAAAAATATATTTTGAAAAAATAGAATCGTTACATCAAATTCTAAAAGACGAATACATTTCAGACGCCATTTTTGAACGCCATTTTCACCTCGATACCGGAAAAGTAATCAGTAAAATTTGGGTCGAGCAACACAAAATAAGTGTGTATAACAAAAATACGTGGCCTAGCATTTTTGATTTTTTCTTTGAAAAAATGGACGCGTTTGAACGTTTTTATGAAGAATACAGAGACTACATCGAAGATTTAGAGCTAAATACCTAGTATTTCTTTTTTCTATCAAAATTTCCAACCAAGTGAGTACTCTTATTCAAATACTCAAGAATACTGTAACTCCTTTTTACCTTTTTGAGAAAAGACCACCGATTTAATTGCCATCGCAATCAAATGGTATCAAAAACGAAGCTTTTACTTGATGATACTTTTTTAAGAAATTTCAAACACTCTAAAACAAAAATGTTTCAACTGAATCACTATATTTGTAATTCATAAAAAAAAAAATAGACCAAGTCAGGATAAACCCCTGTACTGATTTTGATTTACTAATACATATAAAAACTAAAAAAAACGGTAATGAGAAAAATAATGTTAAGCCTCGTTTGTGCTCTAGCCACAATTTCGTGCAGTCAAGCACAAAAAACTGAATTTCCACCCGAAGCACTAAACAGCGTCATGATTGCCACGGATAAATCAGAAACTACGTTCCAGAAAGTAATGGATGCCAATTTGGGTAAAATTGTCGTGATAGACGTTTGGGCCTCTTGGTGCTCAGATTGTGTAAAGGGATTTCCGAAATACAAAGAACTCCAAGCCCAATTTCCGGATGTAACCTACTTGTATATTTCGATGGACCGCAATTGGGAAAGCTGGATTATCGGAGCCGAAAAGCACATCTTAAAAGGCCAACATTTCTGGGCTCCCGACGGTATGAAAGGCGTATTCGGAAAATCAATAGATTTAGATTGGATTCCACGCTATATGGTTATTGACAAAGAAGGTAAAATTGCACTTTATAAAGCCATTGAAGCCGACGATACCAAACTACAAGAAGTATTAAAAAAACTACAAAACCAATAGAAAAACAATAAAAATGAGAGACAAAATAGTAGCAGGCAACTGGAAAATGCATAAAAATGCAGAGGAAACAGAGGATTTATTGAACGAATTAATTGAGAAATTGCCTTCGGATGCTCCTGTTCATATTATCGTAGCCCCCACTTTTGTAAACCTGGCTTCTGCCGTGCAACACTTGGAATACACCAATATTAACGTAGCAGCCCAGAATATGCATCAAGCCGAACAAGGCGCTTTTACAGGCGAAATTTCGGCGGGAATGTTGAGCAGTATTGGCGTAACAAGTGTTATTTTAGGACACTCAGAACGAAGAGCGTACTTTAACGAAACACCTGAACTACTCAAACAAAAAGTAGACACCGCCTTAAAAAACGACCTTGTTGTTATTTTTTGTTTCGGAGAAGAATTAAAAGACCGTCAAGCCAATACCCATTTTGACTTGGTAGAAAGCCAACTGAAACAAAGTTTATTTCACATGCAAGAAAAAGATTGGGCCAACATCATTCTGGCTTATGAACCTGTTTGGGCCATTGGTACAGGCGAAACGGCATCTCCCGAACAAGCTCAAGAAATGCATGCTTTTATTAGAAAAACAATCGAAAACCACTTTGGCACCGGCGTTTCTAACAATGTAGCCATTTTATACGGTGGCAGTGTAAAACCAGATAACGCCCGAGAAATCTTCTCAAAACCAGACGTAGACGGCGGTTTAATAGGAGGTGCCGCTCTCAAAGCCGACGATTTTGTGGCAATTGTGCAAGCAGCGGTTTAATTCTATTAGGGATTTAATTTATAGTGTAGCATCTATATTGTATGATTCAGCTCCTCAGCTACGCGAAGTTTATAACATAAGCTCAACGAAGTCTCTGACTTCGTGGACGCGTATTTCAGTCTGTTACTGAATTTTAAAATACTAGGAATCAGCTCCGCGAAGTTTGTAACTTCGTGGACGCGTGTTTCAGTCTGTGACTGAATTAAAAAATATCTTCAAGAACGATGTAATCTTATGAAAGCAAAAACAACTCAGTCAGCTCCGCGAAGTTTGTAACTTCGTGGACGCGTGTTACAGTCTGTTACTGAATTAAAATAAATCTTCAAGAACGATGTAATTCAGCTCCTCGAGAAGTGTATAACTTTCATGCACGTACGTTTCAGGCTGTGACTGAATTTTAAAATACTAGGAATCAGCTCCGCGAAGTTTGTAACTTCGTGGACGCGTGTTTCAGTCTGTTACTGAATTAAAATAAATCTTCAAGAACGATGTAATTCAGCTCCTCGAGAAGTGTATAACTTTCATGCACGTACGTTTCAGTCTGTGACTGAATTTTAAAATACTAGTAATCAGCTCCGCGAAGTTTGTAACTTCGTGGACGCGTGTTTCAGTCTGTGACTGAATATTAAAAAAATCTTCAAGAACGGTGTAATCTTATGAAAGCAAAAACAACTTTAAAGAAATTATCAACAACAAAACCACAAAAAAATAGTGGTCTCCCTTAGAAATCTTTATGAAAATAAAAAAGGCTGCCTATAATTTTATAGACAGCCTTTTTTTAAAAAGTTTTACAACCCATTATGGTTCATCAAATTCTATAATGACTTGATTGAAAGGAACATTTACTGAACCTGTAAAGTAAAAAGTGGAAGCACCTGGCAAATCATTCCACCTTCTTGTAGTAGTTATTACACTACCCCATATATGACAACTCCCTTCATTACCTCCTTGATTATTTGGTTCTCCTGCATTAAACCAATTTTCTGGTGTAGAATTAGGGCTAGTGGTCCAATCAATCCGCCAGTCCTCGCCAGTAATCCAAACAAATTTTAAGGGATTCCCAGGATAGGCAACTTTATTATAGCCTATCCAAATATTGTTTTGTAAATTATAACCCGTGCCACTTGCAAGGATGTTGTCATTTACCCAAATTCGTTCAGCATTGGAAGTCATCGTAACGATATATCCTCCAATTTGTTTGGCTAATCGAAAAGTGTCGTAAAAATTAGTTCCTCCAGAATTAGCTGTTCCAGATAACTGATAAGCACAATACACATGACCATTGGCAGGATTGGTTTTACAACCGACAAGCGTTACCGTTGCTCCACCAGGTGCTGTTGCTACGGTGGCTTTTTGCGAAGCAGGTACTGGTGTATATCCCAAAATAGAAGTTTTAGTCATTCCAGCGATGCTTTGCTGAAAAAAATCATTATCAACTGCCTGCTTCCATTTCGTACCGTCATGAAAATACATTTTATTGGCACCTACTCTAAAAGCGCCACCTCCGGCATCTGCTGTGTTATACACCACCATTCCCGCAACGGGTGTGGGTACTGTCGTAACATCATTTGTTCCTGTTAAAGCAACTCGGGGTAGTAGCAGTGCTTTATCTGTTGCATGCAGGTCTAAAATAGCACCAGCTGCAGGGGTCTTGGTACCTATACCCACTTGGGCTTGCGTACTCAAAGAAAATACCATTAAAAAAAACAATAAGTATTTCATATTTATATCTTTATGAGTTATTGTAAAACTAGAAACAAGCATTTGACATACCTTAGCATTTCCTTTTAGCAAATGGCTTGTTGTAGTTATGTTATATTTATTGTTCATTAAATTCTATGATTACTTGGTTGAATAAATTAGTAGAAGAGCCCGGTAAATCATTCCATTTTTTGTCTGCATTTCCTGCAATGATATGGCAACTCCCTTCATTACCTCCTGAATTATTTGGCTCAGTGGGAGAGAACCAACTTTCAGGCGTAGAGGTTGGGCTAGTCGTCCAGTCTATAACCCAATCTTCGCCAGTAATCCAAAGAAACTCCGAAGGATTCCCAGGGAAAGCAACTTTGTTATAGCCAATCCAAATATTGTTATTCAAATTATAACCTGTACCATTTGCCAGCATATTTGTATTGACCCATTCACGTTCCGCATTGGAGGTCATGGTAACGATATAACCACCAATTTCTTTGGCTAATTGAAAGGTATTGTAAAAATTAGTTCCTGCTGATAGCTGATAGGCACAATATACATGACCATTGGCAGGGTTGGTTTTGCATCCCACAAGCGTTACACTTGCACCACCCGGTGCTGTTGCCACAGTGGCTTTTTGCGAAGCAGGAACAGGATCATAGCCCAAAATAGAACTGTTTAAACTACCAAATATATTTTGGAAATACTCCTCATCTACAATATAATCCCATTTGGTACCATTAAAACGATACAGGTTGTTGGCTTTAACCGCATTTACGCCACCAACATCGGCTGTGTTATAAATAATCATACCTGCAACAGGAGTTGGAATGGTCGTTAAATCATTGGTTCCTGTTAAGGCAACACGCGTAAGCAATAAAGCTCTGTTTGATGCTTTCAATTCTAAAATGGCACCTGCAGCAGGTGTCTTTGTTCCAATTCCTACTTGTGCAGAAGTCCATAAACTAGCTGTTAAAGCCAGCGTTAACAATAGTTGTTTTGTTATTTTCATTTTTGTGAAGTTTAAAATTTATTTAATAAAGATTTTTTGCGTACTAATGCTTAGTACTGTATTTATGAATTGCTTTTTAGCGGTGGCGGAAAATAGCCGTGTAACGCATAAGTAGTATGGTTACAACAGTTAAAAGTTGCAGTATAAAAACAAATGTTTGGTTGTAAAGCAACTAATAGTTGATTTTGAGCAATACCGCTAAGGTTTTCGGGTTCTTCTTTTGTAGATTTTTTTACTGTGGTAGTTACCACGAGTACTACAACAATTTCGTTTTTTAGAGCAAGTCTTTTAATTGGCTCTTGAATGTGTGGTGGACGTTTGAACGTAGTTTTAGTTTTTGTAGAAACCGCACCCACATTTTTAACAAAAGAGGTAGCAATCTTTTTTTTAGGTAACGTAATTTTCACAACCTGAAAATCACTTAAACCCGCTATTACCGTATTTTCAATAACATAAACAGGAGTAGTATTTTGATGCAGCAATTCAAAGCCGCTAACAGTTGTACCTATTTCGATATAAACAGGTTCGGGGCTGGCAAAAGATAAAAAAGGGAATAATAAACTAAAGAATAATAAGCCTAGTTTGTGCTGTGCTGTGCTGTGCTGTGCTGTGCTAATTTACAAAAAAAAGCTGAAACACCAAAGTGTTTCGTGGAAATAAATACTATGTGGTTTGTAATATTCATACTACAAATATAGTGTTTTTTTTTTTTTAAATGTTAAAATTGCTACTATTTTATCTATTTTTTTACGGTAGAATATTTATTCTAGAAATGTGAAAGGTAGGTTGAGTACTATAACAGTGTAATAAGATTAAAGCAATAAATAGTATGTGGGGAGTATTGAGTATTAAGAATCAGCTCCGCGAAGTCTCTGACTCAGCTCCGCGAAGTTTGTAACTTCGTGGACGCATGTTTCAGTCTGTGACTGAACTCCGCTCCGCGAAGTCTCTGACTTCGTGGACGCGTGTTTCAGTCTGTGACTGAATTAAAAAAAATCTTCAAGAACGATGTAATTCAGCTCCTCGAGAAGTGTATAACTTTCATGCACGTACGTTTCAGTCTGTTACTGAATTTTAAAATACTAAGAATCCGCTCCGCGAAGTTTGTAACTTCGTGGACGCGTGTTGCAGTCTGTGACTGAACGCTATTCTAAAAAACTTTCAATTGTAAAGGTCAGCGACTTCGTGGAGCGAGATTGCAATTTATTTTTTTCCAATTCAAATAAATAAAACTGCTGAAAAAAATTGTTCTTCTTTCCTTCAAAGACCAGAAAGTCGCTACTCAGATTTTTTAACCTCACTTTTCGGACCTATACCATTGTTATTAAATGCTTCAATTTGAAAATAATACACATCCGAACGGTCTAAACCATTAAAGTAATATTCTGTTTTGCCATACACCATAATCGAACCGTATAATTTATCAGGCGATTTTCCGAAATAAATAACGTAACCATCCGCACTAGGCTCTTGTTGCCATTTAAACCACACATTTCGTCGTTCGCCTTTTACTTTTGGCCCCGAACGTAACGGAACAAAATTTTGAACCGCATTTGGCTTTTCGCCTGAGCCTTTGCCAAAAACCCTGAAACCACTCAGTGCAAATTTGCCTGTTGGCATACCTAGATTTTGCATTTTAACAAATCTAAACTGCACAGGAATTGCCAACTCGATGTAATCGTGCGGTACATCATGGATATTTTTGCTTTTATCTACAAACTTTTTCCAGTTTTTTCCATCATTGGAACCCCATAAAATATACTGATGTCCTGACGTATACACTGGTTTGCCCATAAATTCTGCATCTTGATCGGCATAATTAATTTGTAAGGCATAAATGGTAGAAACCTCGCCCAAATCCGTTTGAAACCATTCTTTATTGGAAGCTGTTTTTGCACTCCAATAGGTTTTGATGTCTTCGTCTACCGCCAAATTTGGCTGAAAACCTCCTAGTGTAGAAGAAACTTGTACGGGTTTATTGTAGTTTAACAACATCCAACCCGCGAAACTTGCTGTCAAATGATCTTTTTGTTCGGAAGGTAAAAAGGTAGGATAATCACCATAAGCTGTATTCGAATACAGCACGTCATCACGGTCAAAACCTGCAGGCCAAATACCAATTCGGCGTTCAAAATTGTTTTTAACACATATTCCGATGGTAGCGGTATGCCAATAATTACCATGAACATCTTGAAAAGTAGCACCATGACCCGCACCTCGAGCAAAACCGCCGGGCTTGTACGAAAAAGGATTATGCGACTGATATTCAAAAGGACCTAACGGATTTTTTCCGACATAAACCCCATCGGCATAGTTGCTAAACTCAGTGCCTGGTGCGCCATATTGCAAATAATATTTATCATTGTACTTGGTTACAAAAGCGCCTTCGGTAAAGGGTTGTAAAAAAGTATTGTCGTTATTTTCGCCAAAACGTTCCCAGCCATGTTCATGGTCGTTGAGCGCCAAAACCGGAATACGGTCGCCTTCGGGTTGAAAAGTTTTTCGGTTGAGTTTAACGCCATAAAGAGGATACAGATTGCTCGAACCGTAATATTCATACAACTCATCTTTTTCTTCATCCCAAAAAATCTGCGGATCCCATGCCGCTGCTTCTGATTTATGCACGAGCTCTTTCCATTCATTTTTTTCAGGATTTGTACTCATCCAAATCGGAAATTCTTTGGTGTGTGTAGAACCTTTTACCAGCAAGGTATCGTTCACAAAAGATAGAGTTGGAGCACACAATTCGTCCCAAACTTTGTGTTCGGGTCTGAGAAATTTTCGCGCTTGAAACTTCCAAGTCAACATATCTTTGCTGTACCAATAGCCCCATTGATTGGTAGAAAAAAGGTAGTAATTTCCTTTAAAAAAAGTAATCACGGGGTCGGCTGTGGCACGGTGCTTTCCTTGGGTTACAAAAGGTTCGATGGGACAATACCCGTAATCAATATTAATGGGATTACAATAGGTTTTTTGTTGACTTTGTGCGGTATAAGCAACAAAAAGCAAGGTAATGAAGAAGATATTTTTCAAAATATTTTATTTAGCATTGAACAATTTTGTAGGCAAGACTGATGAACTTGGTTTCTAAATTTTGCGTCAGTCCCTATAATTATCGGAAAGAATTGCGTTCTTTGTTCCAGTAGCAAAAAAAAATCGGAAACGGACTACCCGAATCGCGGTGGCAAGAGACGAAAATTACAAAAATATACTTGATGTTGTTCAAGAGCTTTAATTCAAAAGCCCTTTGTTTGTGTACCAAAGGGCTTTTTACTAACTCAATCATTAAACAAAGTAAAATTCAGTTTCATCTCGGTAGTAGAATCGCTTCCTACGAAGACTTCAAACGCTCCAGGCTCGGCAAGAAATTCTAAATCGGAATTATAAAATTTCAAATCCTCTTCCGAAATAGTAAAGGACACCGTTTTTGTCTCTCCTTTTTTTAGGGCAATTTTTTCAAAACCTTTCAGCTCTTTTACAGGTCGCGTCACACTTCCCACAAGATCCCTGATGTACAGTTGAACGACCTCTTTTCCGTCAAAATTTCCGGTATTAGAAATGTCTACAGACGCCGTAATCGTTTGGTTTTTAGTCAATTTATCACTCGATAATTTAAAATTTGTATATGAAAAACGAGTATAACTAAACCCAAATCCGAACGGAAAAAGAGGTTCATTAGGAACGTCTAAGTAATTGGTTTTAAACTTTTCGAATTTCCCTTCTTTATTCCCCAGCGGTCGTCCCGTGTTTTTATAATTATAGTAAATCGGAATTTGTCCCACATTTCTCGGGTAGGTCATGGTCAGTTTTCCCGACGGATTTTCAACACCAAAAAGCACGTCGGCGATGGCATTTCCTGCTTCCGAACCACCAAACCACACATTTAAAAGAGCAGGAACTTTCTGAATTTCATTATTTAAAACGAGGGGTCTGCCACTAAAAAGCACTACCACAACAGGCTTGCCCGTTTGCAACAAAGCATCTAACAATTCTTGCTGAACATTCGGCACTTCTAGGTCGGTTCGGCTACTGCTTTCGCCACTCAACTCAGCCGATTCACCCAAAGCAGCGATGATTACATCGGCTTGATTGGCCACTTGCAACGCTTCTGCAATTAATTCTTTTTTACTTCTTTTATCACGATTTAAGGATTTCCCGAACATGGTACCGAGTTCTTCTAACTTTTCATCTTCGGTTAAATTAGAACCTTTCGCATATAAAACTTTAAACTGGTTTTGAGCCGCATTTTGTAAACCTTTTAAAACGGCTATCGAATTTTCTTGCTTGGTAGCCACACTCCAAGTGCCCGCCATGTTTTCTTTGGCATCCGCCAATGGCCCAATCACAGCTATAGTTCCTTTTTTCTGTAAGGGCAAAAGTTGGTTCTCGTTTTTCAATAAAACAAACGATTCGGCAGCTACTTTTCGGGCAAAATCTTTATGTTCTGGTGTAAAAATATCTGTTTTAGCCCGCTTCAAATCGCAATAGCGGAAGGGGTCGTGAAAAAGTCCTAAATCATACTTTGCATTTAGAATTTTTCGCACCGCATTATCAATCGTTTCGATTGTAACTTTTCCTTCTTTTAAAGATTGTTCTAAGGTAGACAAAAAAGCATCGCTCACCATGTCCATTTCGATTCCTGCATTCAAAGCCACTGCCGAAACGGTTTGCCTATCGCCTACTCCATGTTCTACCATTTCGTTAATTCCGGTGTAATCGGTCACCACAAAACCCTCAAAGCCCCACTGCTTTCTCAGAACATCAGTCATCAACCATTTATTTCCGGTAGCAGGTATTCCATCTACTTCGTTAAAAGACGCCATCGCTGTACCAACTCCGGCATCAATCGCAGCTTTGTAAGGCGGAAAATATTCGTTATACATCCGAATCCGACTCATATCAACTGTGTTGTAATCCCGTCCGCCTTCTGGAGCTCCATACAGTGCAAAATGCTTCACGCACGCCATCAAGGTTGTATTTTTAGACAAATCATTTTGTTGATACCCGTTGACCATTGCTTTGGCAATTTGGCTTCCCAAATAAGCATCCTCGCCCGAGCCTTCAGAAACGCGACCCCATCTCGGGTCGCGAGAAAGATCAACCATCGGCGAAAACGTCCAGTTGATACCATCAGCAGACGCTTCTTTGGCGGCAACCTGAGCGGTTTTCTCAATCAATTTCATATCCCAAGTGGCTGATAATCCTAGCGGAATCGGAAAGGTAGTTTCGTAACCGTGAATAACATCCATCCCAAAAAGCAACGGAATCTTCAAACGGCTTTTTTCGATGGCAATTTTTTGCACATCTCGGATTTTCTGAACCGATTTAATATTGAACAAACCTCCAACTTTACCTTCTTCGATTTTCTTGGCAATGTCTGAACTACTCGCCTGACCCGTGGTAATGTCTCCCGCGGTAGGCAAATTGAGTTGACCTAATTTTTCTTGTAAAGTCATCTTTGACAACAAGTCCGTAACAAAAATCTCTTTAGGTGCGATTGGGCTATTTTTTTTCATCTGCTGCGAAAAAGAATTTGCCGTCAAAAATACGAGGAAAAAAGTACAATACGTTTTTAGCATAACATTAAAAAATACAGGTTGACGTAACTGAATACGAAACAAATTAATTTTTAGTGATTTTTTTTTGAGCATAAATCCACTCATAAAACTTCGGGTCGCTATAGGTCGAATCCCAACTGTTGTGATTATCATTTGGAAAAATAGTAAGACTACTCGTTGGATTTACTTTCTTTAGGTGCTGATAAATTTCTAGAGACATTTGAGGTAATACAATGTCGTCTAAAGCACCGTGATAGATATGAACGGGGGTGTTTTTTAAAACCGAAACAGCATCTAGAATTTGCAAATCAGTAACACCACAAACGGGTGCCACTGCGGCAAAAAGTTCAGGACGCTCAGTGGCCAATTTCCAAGTGCCCCAACCGCCCATACTCAAGCCAGTGAGGTAAATTCGAGTGGTATCAATGGAATATTTCTCACAAATAAACTGAATAAGCTCATACACATCATCGGTATTCCACCACTGATCAGCAGGACATTGAGGTGCCAAAATAGCCAAATCCTTTGGAATCAATTCGGGATAAGTAAACGGACCGTTCTTTTTTACAAGTGACACATCCGTACCCCGCTCGCCCGAACCATGCAAAAAAACCAGTAAAGGCATTTTTTCTGTCTGTTTTTCAGGCAGTTGCAAAATATATTGTACAGCAATAGCTGCTTTAACTTCTTTTCTGAAAGTACCACTCAACTCCTGAGCATACAAAGGACAAAGCAGCAATAACAGCACTAAAGTCAAACTGATTTTAGTTTTTGGGCGTGCCCCTCCGTAAAAACTTCGGGTCGGGCTTTTCGTTCCGCTGTCCTTGAAAAGCAAGGACGAGCTCCGCTGCAATCCCAATGTCATTAAGTTAAGCTTCATATAGCTCTTTTATAATTAGTTAGTGTTATAAATTTTCCATTTGCTCTTATTTTTGATTTTCGTCTGGCGTAGTTTCTTTCTGGTCGCACGGGTTCTAAATG